>VOFI01003432.1_pt1 | contig 83654 bp, 70 predicted proteins | sample 5384131 | NCBI WGS metagenome assembly VOFI01 (sample SAMN12384728, study PRJNA508395) | human gut metagenome | isolation source: healthy gut H | host: Homo sapiens
GGAAAATATTCTATGGGATATCCGTAATAAAACCGTATCTTTATAGAGTAATAAAATTTCGAGTTAGTATTTCATAACGACTTCTCCCCGTTTTCTTATTACCTCACTATTAATTCCATACACTTCCCCGTAGCAGGCCGAACTGTATATTACTAATTTAAAAAGAATCAAATGGCGAAACCTATTTCATTTACCAAACGAGATCTAGAAAAGAAAAAACAAGAAAAGCGTTTAGCAAAACAGCAAAAAAAAGAAGAAAGAAAAAGTAACGGCACATCTTCCTTTGAAGATATGATTGCCTATGTAGACGAGAACGGTATGATAACCGATACTCCTCCCACTCCTAATAATAAACCACAAGAAGTGGATATGTCCACCATTGAAGTTTCAACTCCTCGTAGAACTGAAGAACCGATAGAACTAGTACATGAAGGAAGAATAGAACACTTCAATGTATCCAAAGGATATGGATTTGTAAAAGATTTGAAGAATGCAGAGAAATACTTCTTTCATATTAGTGGACTGATAGACAATATCATAGAAAATAACATCGTGACTTTTGAACTAGAAAAAGGGTCACGTGGCATGAATGCTGTGAAAATAAAACTTAAGAAATAGTTCAATCCTATAATGCCGTTTTTACGGCATTTTTTATTTTCCATTCAAAAAAGATAGTATCTTTGTAACGATGGAGAAATTTGAAGTACATATATTAGGATGCGGGTCAGCATTGCCGACCACACGGCATTTTGCGACATCACAAGTCGTAAATATCCGTGAAAAACTATTTATGATAGACTGTGGCGAAGGAGCACAGATGCAATTACGCAAATCAAAACTGAAATTCACCCGGCTAAACCATATATTCATTTCACATTTGCACGGTGATCATTGTTTCGGACTAATGGGACTGATATCAACTTTCGGTATGCTGGGAAGGACAGCCACACTCTATATTCACTGTCACGCAGAATTAGAACGTCTTCTTACTCCGCAACTCGACTTTTTTTGCAAAGGTATGAGTTACAAAGTCGTTTTCCAAACTTTTGATCCGGGCAAAGCTGAAATAATTTATGATGACCGTTCACTAACCATAGAAACAATTCCCTTACGTCATCGGATACCAACATGCGGATTCCTCTTTTCAGAGAAACAGACCCCCGCCCATATTCGTCGCGACATGATTAACTTTTATGAAATCCCCGTATACGAACTCAACCGAATAAAGAATGGCGCCGATTACACATTACCGGACGGAAAAATAGTACCAAACAACAAATTGACTATCCCTTCTGCCCTTCCCCGCCGATATGCCTATTGTTCAGATACTATTTATTTGCCACGTATCATAGAACAAATATACGGAGTGGACCTGTTATTTCATGAAGCCACCTTTGCACAAAGCGAACAAGCCCGTGCGAAAGAAACCTTTCACACAACTGCTTCGCAAGCTGGAGAAATCGCCCGTACCGCAAAAGTAAAACAACTTCTTATAGGACATTTTTCAGCCCGCTACGAAGATGAAAGCATATTGTTACAGGAAGCATCGGATATTTTTCCTAACACTCTACTTGCACGGGAAACATTAAAAATTTCAATAGAATCCATTAAACCATAACATAAACCGGATATCTAATTTAAAAATAGGAACATGAACACTTATAATGAGAAAGAAATAATAGCGTTATTACAGGACCCGGCACGACAAAAAGAAGCCTTCGAATGTATTGTCAACGAATACAGCGAACAGCTATATTGGCAGATACGCCGGATGGTACTTTCTCATGAAGATGCCAATGATCTGTTACAGAATACATTTATCAAAGCATGGACTAATCTAGAGTATTTTCGTGCCGAAGCCAAAATGTCGACCTGGCTTTACCGCATAGCTTTGAATGAATGCTTGACCTTTTTAAATAAACAACGTGCCACCAACCAATTATCCATAGACGACGCTGATGCAGATATGGTGAACAAACTGGAAAGTGATACATATTTTAATGGAGATGAAACTCAAATATTATTTCAAAAAGCATTACTGACGCTTCCTGAAAAAGCAGCGTATAGTATTCAATTTAAAATACTTTCAAGAAATGAAATATGAAGACATGTCTGAAATATTAGGAACAAGTATAGGGGCACTGAAAGCCTCCTACCACCATGCAGTGAAAAAAATAGAGAACTTTTTAAAAGAATGCCTTTAAACCTTTTTAAAAGAAATGTATCTAACAAAGAAAGGAGAACCACTATGAAGGAAGAAGATGAACTATTAAAAAAATGCGGGACAAAAAATCCATTCATGGTACCCGAAGGTTATTTCGACAACTTCTCAAAAGAGTTGATGAATAAATTGCCGGAGAAGGAACAAACTTCTACTCCGCAAGAAACAATAACTACTTGGCAACGTATCAAGCCTTGGATATATATGGCAGCTATGTTTTGTGGATTGATGTTCAGCGTCAGAGTTGTTGTAGGTCCCCCTAAACAAGACACTCCTATTTTTACAGCAGCGGAAACTGAACAATTCTCAGACGAATATATTGAAACGATTTTAGATCATTCCATGATGGATGATTATACGCTCTATCAATACTTGACAGATGCAAATTCAGATATGTATAATTAAATAATAACCACATGATACAAAGACTGGCAACCTTGCTTATCACTTTATATATAAGCATTTCGCTACAGGCGCAAGACAAAAAGAAACCTGGTTTCACCAAAGAAGAATTCAGAGCTAGACAAGAAGCATATCTCACGCAAAAAGCAGAAATAACGCAAGAAGAGGCCACTAAATTCTTCCCTATCTACTTCGAATTACAAGACCGTAAAAAAACAGTAAATGATAAAGCATGGGAGCAAGCACGCAAAGGCAAAAATCCTAAAACAACCGATGCCGAATACGAACAAATTATAGAAGGTATTGTCAAAGCAAGGATTGAAGCCGATAAATTGGATTTGGAATATCTACAGCGCTTTAAAAAAATCTTATCTCCCAAGAAAATATATAAGTTACAACGTGCAGAGATTAAATTCCACCGTGATATCTTAAAAATTATGCACCAATCTCAAAAAAAATAAAAGCAACAAGAGATATTTCCAACTTTTTCCCCAAATCTATCAATCAACTTAGATTTGGGGATTTTTGTATTTAAAAAGTTCAGCGGAACGACAAAATGATTAAGATGTTTCTTTTATAAAAACAAGTTAATTTTCTTGCTTGTTTAAGTTTTTATTACATTGGTTAGAATATACTTTTATTTTTAAACATTTGCCATCGAAAATATTTTGATTTATTAGATTTTATTCCTAGGTTTGTACAAACCATAAACTCACAAATCTATTACAAACATTATGAAAAAGACACTATTACTACTATTCGTATGCTTATTCGTAGGAATAAGCCATGCACAAGCACAGGTAACAGTGAAAGGAACCGTTATCTCAAGCGAAAACAACGAACCGGTAATCGGAGCTTCCGTATTGGTAAAAGGAACAACCAATGGAACAATCACCGACATCAATGGTCAGTTCACACTTACAAACATCTCACCTACCAACAAAACAATTATTGTTTCTTTCATTGGAATGGAAACCCAAGAAGTAACCATCAAGCCGGAAATGAAAATTGTTATGACTTCAACAACAGAAGTGATGGAAGAAGTTTTGGTAGTTGCTTATGGTACTGCAAAAAAATCAGCTTTTACAGGATCTGCAAAAATGATTCATACAGAACAAATAACTAAACGTCCGGTTACTAATGTCATAGAAAGTTTATCTGGACAAGTGGCAGGCCTACAAATGACAATGACAAATGGGCAGCCTGGAGAAACTCCAAGCATTCTGATACGTGGCATCAGTTCAATGAGCGCAAAAACAGATCCCCTCATCGTATTAGACGGTATGCCATACGAAGGAGGATGGAATAACATCAATCCAGCAGATGTAGAATCTATTTCTGTACTAAAAGATGCAGCATCCACAGCTCTTTATGGTGCTCGAGGTGCTAACGGTGTCATAATTATAACAACAAAATCAGCCAAAGCAGGCGATGCAAAAATCACAGTAGACGCTAAATGGAGTGCCAATACCCGTGGTGAAATAGAATATGACTACATAAAAGATCCAGGAGAATATTATCAAGCACACTATAAAGCATTATACAATTATTATTTAAATGCCCAAGGACAAACTCCTGACCAAGCATATGTCAGCGCAAATACTAATATGATAGGAACCAACAGTCAAACCGGTGGTTTATCCTACAACGTATATTCATATCCTGAAGGAGAATATCTGATTGGTAAAAACGGTCTTCTTAATCCTAATGCAAAATTAGGACGGATAGTAAACGGTTATTATCTCACTCCCGACAATTGGGTCGATGCTGTATATCATACAGCATTACGCCAAGAATACAACGTCAATATTTCAGGCGGAAGTGATAAAGCACAAATCTATGCTTCTTTTGGATATTTAGATGAAGACGGTATAGCAGAAGGGTCTGATTATAGCCGTATCACCGGTCGTTTGAAAACCACATATCAGGCTAAACCGTGGATGAGATTTGGCGCCAACATCAGTTATACACATTCAATACAGAATTCAGCCGCTGGCGGTTTTAGCCAAGCTTTCAATACAGCTCCCATATATCCACTTTACCTACGTGATACAAATGGTAAGATCATGCAGGATAAAAATGGTGACATGTACGATTTCGGAGTATCCAACCAAGGTCCTCTAAACCGTCCTATCAACCCGAACTCTAACGGAATAAAATTAAGTCAGCTCGATACATATAACACCTCTGCAAATACTTTGAATGGAGACGCATTTATAGATGTTAATTTCCTGAAAGACTTCAAATTCACATTCAATGCAGGCACTTCGATACGTGACAGCCGGTACAAAAATGCTTTAAATCCTTTTTATGGAACAGCAAATTCTTTGAATGGAAGCATCAATGTCCAGCATTGGCGTTGAACAACCCTCAACCTACAACAAATATTAAATTATAATCATAGCTTCGGATTACATAACGTTTCATTGATGGCAGGTCATGAAAGCTTTAATAACGTTTATGAAGAATTATACGCAGCCAAAAACAGTATGTTCTCTTTTTTTCAGAATCAAGAATTAAACGGTGCCATCAGTGGTACCAACGATGAGTCATCCTATAAGAGTAAATACAATACTGAAGGATATTTATTCCGAGGTATGTACGACTATGACGGCAAATATTTTTTCCAACTTTCTTACCGGCGCGATGCCTCTTCCCGCTTTCACCCGGATAATCGCTGGGGTAATTTCTACTCTGTGGGAACTGCTTGGATTCTTACCAAAGAAAAATGGTTGGATGACATTAAATGGCTCGATTTATTAAAACTAAAGTTTTCTGTAGGTCAACAGGGTAATGACAGAATAGACGATTTCTTATATGTAGATACTTACAATATCAATAACAGCAATAATGAGTTATCATTAGGTTTTTCCAGAAAAGGAAATAAAAATATTACCTGGGAAACCAATACAAATATAAATTTAGGTATAGAATTCGAACTATTAAAAGGCAGATTAAGTGGTAGCATAGAATATTTCAATCGCAGAACAACTGATATGCTTAACCGTTTTTCTGTACCTTTATCATTAGGGTACTCAGGCTATTATGACAATATTGGTGACATGAATAACAAAGGTGTTGAAATTGATTTAAAATATATACCAGTCAAGACTAGAAACGTAACATGGAATATTGGCTTTAATGCAACACATTATAGAAATAAGATCAGCCGTCTTGCAGAAAGTAAAAAAACAGACATTATAGATGGACATGCCGGTTATGTAAACGGTCTGTATTATTACGGAGAAGGACTTCCAATGTATACTAACTATGTTCAAAAATATGCAGGTGTGTCCGAAGAAGGCAAACCACAATGGTATTATACAGATAAGCAAACCGGTGAAATGAAAACAACAACAACCTATTCTCAAGCTGATCTATACTTATGTGGTGACGCTGTTCCAGACCTATACGGTGGTATCAATACCTCTCTTTCATTTTATGGTTTTGATTTCTCTGCACAAATAAACTACAGTATAGGAGGTCAGGCATACGACTATGGTTACCAAGCATTAATGTCACCTCCTACTTCAACTCATTTAGGATACAATGTTCACAAAGATATTTATAAAGCATGGAGCCCGGAGAATACTCAAAGTGATATTCCACAATGGCAATTCAATGACCTGTACAGTGTAAAAACATCCGACAGGTTTCTAACTAATGCATCTTCCATAAGTATTCAAAACATTCAATTAGGATATACTTTCAGCAAAAAAACACTTAGAAGTCTATATCTAACTAATCTGCGCATTTATGTGGCCTGTGACAATGTTTATTATTGGTCAAAAAGAAAAGGTTTCGATTCACGCGTAACATGGAACGGAAATAAAGATTCATCCGGAGAATATTCAGCCGTACGCGCATTCTCCGCCGGTCTAAGTTTACAATTCTAATCAACACATAAACAATCAAGAATATGAAAAAGAAATATATTACCAAACTAATGATTGCTGCATGTCTGTCATCAGCATTAAGCTTAAACAGTTGTATCGAAGAGGTATTTCCAGAAAGTAGCACAGCTACCATAGACCAAATAGGAAAATCTGACCAAGCTATCAGCGCAATGGTAAATTCAGTAGTCGCATTTATTAATGCATTTAGAAGTTACGGTCCACAATTTTATCATGATTTTGGATATAGTGGATATAATTTAATCAGAGAAAGTGCATGCGAAGACTTCTTCTGCCACGAACCCAAATTTGACTTTTTTGATACTTATGGAGTATGTAATGATTTGGGTGATGCCGATGTTGTCAATACCATTTGGTATTATAACTACAAGTTTCTGAATAATGTAAATAATGCACTGAGTGCTTTAGAAAAAGCAGATGATGCACCCGAAAACAAGTATTATAAAGGTATATGCCTATCTTATAGAGCCATGATATACATGGACTTAGTCCGAATGTATGAATATAAAAAAACAGGAGTAGAGAAATTAGATGCAGAAGCAGCCAGTAAAAATTTATATGGCATAACCGTACCTATTATTACCGCTGAAACCACAGAAGAAGAAGGGCGTAATAATCCACGTGCTCCCTTCTATGCCGTATACAAATTCATATTAGATGACCTAGCCTCAGCTGAGGAGCTTTTGAGTGATTATCAACGCCCAACCAAAAACTTGCCCTGTACCCCAGTTGTCCATGGTCTGATGGCACGTATGTGGCTGGAAATGGGATCTCGTTTCGAACTTTACCCTGAAGATCTCAACACCCTAAACAACAATACAGATTTAAACATTGCATCAAAAGAAACTTGTTTCACTAAAGCAGCCGAATACGCACGCAAAGTCATTAACGAAAGCGGAGCAATGCCTCTGACCGAAAAGGAATGGTTTGGTGGAGACAGCTATACTACCGGCTTCAACAGTGTACTAACCAATTCATGGGTATGGGGATCCATCATGACTACCGAGGATGTACATAGCTATTGGCTCAACTTTGCCGGAAGCATGTGTCCTGAACAAACTTTCGGTTACGGTAACCGAAAATGGCAAGGATACAAGCTTATCGGCAGAAAATTGTTCGATCAAATACCAAATGCAGACTGGCGAAAAACAACTTGGATTGCTCCTGAAGATGCACACAAAGCTCCCGGAACTAAATATAGAACTTTGTTGACCGATGATGATTTCGCTGATATGCCTCCATATACAGGTATCAAATTCCGACCTAAAAATGGAGAAATGAACGATTATACAATCGGAGCTGCCGTTGACTATCCGTTAATGCGTATAGAGGAAATGTATTTAATCGAAGCCGAAGCAATAGGAATGAGCCAAGGATTAGCAGCCGGTATTTCTAAATTAGAAGATTTCGTAAACACATTTCGTTATAATACTTCTGTGGGTAGCTATACATGTAAAGTAAATGATCTAAAAGAGTTTCAAAAGAAGGTTGTTGAACAGAAACGTATTGAATTCTGGGGTGAAGGGATCATCTTTTGGGATTACAAACGGTTAGAGTTACAAGTTGTTCGTGGTTATCCGGGTACTAATGCTCCTATCGGATATCGATTTAATTCAATAGAAGGCTACTGTGCGCCCTGGATGAATATCTTTATCAGTCTTTATGAAAATGTATTCAACAAAGGTGCTGTTTTAAATCCTGATCCTTCACAAGCCATCAAAGAATGGGTAGAATAAAATTCATATAAAACTTATTTCATAAAGAATGGGGAGCTGTCATAAAAAAGACAGCCCCTCATTCTTATAGAACACAATTTGATATCACCATACATTAAATTACCTAGAATAAATACAATACCCTTTATTGATTAAAACAGAAAAACAAGCAAGACAAAAATAGCACACATCATAAAAAACACTTCCAACCCTACTATTTTTCTTCCTTTTTAGCCTCATTCCATATAGCATCCATTTCTTCCAAAGTCATATCCTTCAAGTTCTTTCCCTGTTTGATGGTGTGTTCCTCTAAGTAATTGAAACGACGGATAAACTTCTGGTTAGTGAGTTCCAATGCATTATCCGGATTAATCTTGTAAAGGCGGGCCGCGTTTATAAGACTGAACATTACATCACCGAATTCCGCTTCCGCCTTCTCCTTATCCATGTTCTCCACCTCAGCTTCAAACTCGCCGATCTCCTCTTTTACTTTAGTCCAAACCTGCGAACGCTCCTCCCAATCAAATCCCACGTTGCGGGCCTTATCCTGAATGCGGTATGCCTTGATTAGCGAAGGCAAAGCAGAAGGTACTCCACTCAAAACCATTTTGTTACCATCCTTTTCCTTCATCTTCAACTGTTCCCAATTTTCAGTCACCTTCTCGGCAGTCTCGGCTTTCACTTCGCCAAAAACATGAGGATGACGGAAAATCAGCTTCTCACAAAGACAGTCACACACATCCTTGATATCAAAATCTCCTGTTTCACTACCTATCTTTGCATAAAAGGCCACATGCAACAACACATCACCCAACTCTTTACAGATATCCTTCTTGTCATCCTTCATCAAAGCATCACAAAGTTCGTAAGTTTCTTCAATCGTATTAGGACGCAGACTTTCATTCGTCTGTTTCCGATCCCAAGGACACTTCTCTCGCAACTCGTCTAAAATATCGAGGAAGCGGCCAAATGCTTCCATTTGTTCTTTTCTTGTATGCATAATCAGTTTATTAATATCATTTTGTAGTGCAAAAGTACATAATAATCCAACGACTTTTATTAATTTTGCACTCAATTATGCGATAATCAATTAAATAAATAAAATATAAAATGGAATTAGCAAGTAAGTACAATCCCGCTGACGTGGAAGGAAAATGGTATCAGTATTGGCTGGACAACAAACTCTTTAGTTCAAAACCCGACGGACGTGAACCTTACACAGTCGTCATTCCACCACCCAACGTAACCGGAGTACTCCATATGGGACACATGCTAAACAATACCATTCAGGATATATTAGTACGCCGTGCCCGCATGGAAGGCAAGAATGCCTGCTGGGTGCCGGGAACCGACCATGCTTCCATTGCCACAGAAGCCAAAGTGGTGAACAAACTGGCCGGACAAGGTATAAAGAAAACTGACCTTAGCCGTGACGAATTCCTGAAACATGCCTGGGCATGGACTGAAGAACATGGAGGTATTATCCTGAAACAGCTGCGCAAACTAGGTGCATCCTGCGATTGGGACCGTACAGCATTCACCATGGACGAAGAACGTAGCGAAAGTGTCATCAAAGTATTCGTAGACCTTTACAACAAAGGTTTGATCTATCGCGGTGTACGCATGGTAAACTGGGACCCAAAAGCACTGACAGCTCTCAGTGATGAAGAAGTTATTTATAAGGAAGAACACAGCAAACTGTATTATCTCCGTTACAAAGTAGAAGGTGATGCTGAAGGACGCTATGCGGTAGTTGCTACCACTCGTCCCGAAACAATTATGGGAGATACTGCCATGTGTATCAATCCCAATGACCCGAAAAACCAATGGCTGAAAGGCAAAAAGGTAATTGTACCACTGGTAAACCGTATCATTCCGGTTATCGAAGACGACTACGTAGACATTGAATTTGGTACAGGATGTCTGAAAGTAACACCCGCCCATGATGTGAATGACTATATGCTTGGCGAAAAATATAACTTGCCCAGCATTGATATCTTCAATGATAACGGAACACTGAGCGAAGCTGCCGGACTGTATGTAGGTATGGACCGTTTTGATGTACGTAAACAGATTGAACAAGACTTGCAAGCTGCCGGATTGCTGGAAAAGGTAGAAGCTTATACTAATAAGGTAGGTTTCTCGGAACGTACCAATGTAGCCATCGAACCGAAACTGTCCATGCAGTGGTTCTTGAAGATGCAACATTTTGCAGACATGGCATTGCCTCCTGTAATGAATGATGAACTGAAATTCTATCCTGCCAAATACAAGAACACCTACAAAAACTGGCTGGAAAATATCAAAGACTGGTGTATCAGCCGCCAGCTTTGGTGGGGACATCGCATTCCGGCATACTTTCTGCCCGAAGGCGGTTATGTAGTAGCCGAAACAGCGGAAGAAGCTTTGAAGTTGGCACAAGAAAAAACCGGTAATACCAATCTGAAAATGGAAGATTTACGTCAAGACGATGACTGTCTGGACACTTGGTTCTCTTCATGGCTGTGGCCCATTTCTTTATTTAACGGTATCAATAATCCTAATAATGAAGAAATAAACTACTATTATCCTACTAGTGACTTGGTTACAGGACCGGATATCATTTTCTTCTGGGTGGCACGAATGATTATGGCAGGATATGAATATAAAGGTGATATGCCGTTCAAAAACGTTTATTTCACTGGTATCGTACGCGACAAACTGGGACGTAAGATGTCAAAGTCTTTGGGTAATTCACCCGACCCGTTGGAACTAATTGACAAGTATGGTGCCGATGGCGTGCGAATGGGTATGATGCTTGCCGCTCCCGCAGGAAACGATATTTTATTTGATGATGCGTTATGTGAACAAGGACGTAACTTCAATAACAAAATATGGAATGCATTCCGCTTGGTGAAAGGTTGGGAAGTTGCCGATATTGCACAGCCCGAATATGCAAGACTGGCCACTGAATGGTTTGAATCCATGTTGGCAAAAACAGCTGCAGAAGTAGCTGACTTATTCGGCAAATATCGTTTGAGCGAAGCACTGATGGCTGTATACAAATTATTCTGGGACGAATTCTCAAGCTGGTATCTGGAAATGATCAAGCCGGCATACGGACAACCCATTGACAAAGCGACCTATGAAAAAACTTTAGGCTTCTTTGATAACTTGCTGAAGTTGCTGCATCCGTTCATGCCTTTCATTACCGAAGAGTTATGGCAACATATATATGACCGCAAAGAAGGGGAAAGCCTGATGGTCCAGCAATTGAACATTCCGACTGCTTGTAATGAGATTATCGTCAAAGAATTTGAAGTAGTGAAAGAAGTAATCGGTGGTATCCGTACTATTCGTTTACAGAAAAACATTGCACAGAAAGAAACTTTGGAGTTGCAAGTAGTAGGTGTAAATCCAGTAGCTACATTCAATCCTGTTATTACTAAATTGTGTAACCTCTCTTCTATCGAAGCCGTAGAGAATAAAGCTGACGGCTCCGGCTCATTTATGGTAGGTACCACTGAATATGCCATACCATTGGGCAATTTAATCAACACAGAAGAAGAACTGGCAAAACTGGAGGCTGATTTAAAATATCAGGAAGGCTTTTTGCAAAGTGTATTGAAAAAATTAAGCAATGAAAAATTTGTCAGCAAAGCACCAGCCAACGTTATTGATATGGAACGTAAGAAACAGGCTGATGCAGAAAGCAAAATAGCTTCTTTAAAAGAAAGTATTGCTGCTCTGAAAAAATAAAAAAATATACCGCTTTACAGAGATTGCAACATTCTATGTAAAGCGGTCATCACTTCTTTTTTAATAAAGAGATGTGTCAAAAGTAATTCTGCTATTGTCTTGCTGCAAAGCTCGGATAGTTTTGATAATTACTTCAAATTTTGACACATCTCTTTCTTTTTTCTAATTGTCTTTCATTATTCAACGGGTATGATCTTTCCTGTTTTTCTGAGAAATTTTCAATTCTACTATAAAAGCAACTACCAAGCCCAAACCACCAAAAAGCAAGACATTTGCACCATAAATCAATGAAGTTAACTCGCTCATGCGCCAATTACGCTCTGTGAAATAATCGGGAACCGTGGTTGCACAAATAATATAACCAGTCAACAAGCCTAGTCCCATACCCAGCAACAAACAGCCAAATTTCAAGGCCGAAGAAAGAAATCGGGGAAGATGACATGAAAGGAGTTCCTACAGGAAGAGGCAGGCTAAGCCTGTTCCCCAACATGGAAGGATCTAACTTGTCTCCCAATTTTTCTATCATAGTAAGACGCTCTTTCTTACCAACAAAAAGTTCAAATAATTTGTAGATTCCTAATGTAATGATACCTACAACAATCCAACCGGTAATGTAACCCATAATTTATTCGTATTTAAGTTATTAATTTTGTTCCTTTGTATTCATTAGACGCTGCGTAGCCAAAGAGGTTACACTTTTGAGAAAGAAAAAAATATTTTCTCTTTTTATGTAACCTCTCTCCCAGCCCTGCGTCTAATAGACAAAATGGAAAACGACGAAACACATATTATTCATAGGATATTAAAAGGAGAAACTTCTCTCTACGAATACTTCTTGGATAAATACAGTCAGCAAGTATTTATCTTGATTATACGCATCGTGGAGAATCAGGAGGATGCGGAAGAGTTGACCCAGGATACGTTCTTGAAAGCCTTTGAACATCTTTCGTCGTTTAAAGCAGAGAGTAGTTTCTCTACATGGATATACCGCATTGCATATAACACCGCCATATCGGCAACCAGAAAAAGAAAGCAAGAGTTAATTGTTATGGACAGTGCCATGTTAATGAATATATCCGACCAGCAAATAGACGATGCCCTGAATGATGAAAGCGGGGAACGGGTAGGAAAGCTCAATAAGGCCATCAAGAAACTGGATGCAGAAGAACGCGCCTTGATTTCCCTATTTTATAATGAAGAGAAAACTATCGGTGAAATCGCTCTTATCCTGGGACTGACGGAAAGCAATGCAAAAGTAAAATTGCATCGAATAAGAAAAAAATTATATATACTCATAACAGAAGCAGAATGAACAAGAAACAAAAAGATAAAGGATTAATGAAGGCTGTAAAAGAACAGCCCCAATTCCGGCTGACCTCCAATTTTACTTTCCGCACCATGCAGAAAGTAGAGGAAGCTATACTCTTACGTGAAAAGAAACAGGAGAGAAAGATGTTACTAGCTACTATTGCTGCTTCTCTATTCTTAATAATAAGCGGCAGCATCGGCCTGTATATTTATTTTGGAAATCACATTAAGGAAACTATGTATCATGCATTTCTTGCTGGCAGTCATGTTTTAAAAATACAAATTCCTCTCATTTATCTGCTATTCATCATAACTATACCCTTATTCATGGTTTTTGACCGATGGATGAGAAAACAATATTTTAAACGCCACTCTTGAAAAAACATTTTCCTCACCTATGATATAAAAAAGCATCGGAAACTTTACTATCCCGATGCTCCTATTATTTTATCTATTTTTCAAGCAAGTCTTTTAAAAATGCATCCAATTCTTCATCCAAACCCTTTAAAAGTTCATCATTCAGCAATAAAGTGTCTTCATCATCTATCAATAAAAGTTCGGTTACAGTTTCCCTATCCTCATCAACCAAAACAAAAGAATAAGGCTTCATTATAGCTAACTTATCCAAAACTCCCGTATCTTTCAATGCGTTGATCTCCCCACGAAGTATACGCTCTACTATTGTATAAAAATCATCTTCACTATAATCCACCCACTCTTCAATTATGGTACGTGACAATTCTTCGTCATCATCATTAAAAATAACTAATTCACCACTGTCCTGCTTAGGCTGCAAATGGATATCGGTGACTACCGTTCTCTCTCCATCCGCTATATATTTATCAACCGCTTCCCGAAGCGAAGACGCAATAGAAGCATGTGACTGTGCACTGAGTTTCATACCAAAATCAATTTTATATATTATTTATATCCAAAAGTACAAAAAAAATCTTTCTCTCAACACTTATTCTCTAAAAATTATCATCAAAACGTTTCATTTGTATTCTCAATTGGGATAGCTTACTCTCTCTTTTCTCTAACTCCAATGAATAAAAGGCTATCAATTGTTCATCCCTGCTGCCTGATTTCACCAAATTCTTCGCTTTACCCAACCATTCCTTGGCCTGTTCTACATTATCCTTTATTTCATAATATAGTGCAATATTAAAAGCCGCTTTCATCTTTTGCTGGCCTTTTCTCTTCTCATAGGCTATCTTCCACTGACTATACGCTTCATCCCAATTGTTCTCACGAAGATATACACCGGCATCGCGCATTTCAATATTCCCGCCATCGTAATAAAAACGAGCCACCTCATCCCAATGTGGCAACAGATGTTCTACTGGAATAGAAGCGGCATATTCCGAAGCTTCTTTTACTATCTTCCGGTCAGAAAGAGCTGGTTCTATTTCCCAGGAAATGGTATCTTGCTTGGCAACTACAAACAAAGGTTTATCACGATTGGGAATATATACTCTAACAATCGGAGATATAATTCCATCTACAGCATCTATAGGCATAGGAAAATCCGGATAGAACAGTACGCCGGGCTTAGTCTGAATATGAATACGATCAAAAGACAATATCATATCCACTCCCAAGTCCTCGCTCAATTTCCGTACTTCCTCTTTAGTCAGAATGACATTAACCCGTGGCACTTTATCCTGTGCCCGGAATACAGAATCACAGATAATGACCTGATCGAAATAATTCACATTGGCAATATTCTCTGCCAAAGCTTCGGATGCCACTTTACCATCGCCTTCCAATTCGCTGCTCAGTATTTCATGATTATCTTTAGTTTTCAGTACAGGCATATTGTTTATCACAGCCACTTTTCTCACAGCATCCGGAAAACTGACATCGGCTGCCTGTAACTGGTCAAAAGATATGGTCTGCAAACTGCTGCAGGAAGCAAAAAGTGTCCCGGCAACTAGAATTATTAATGAGGCGGATCTTTTCATATTATCATTTTTTCTTAGGGAACAAAAATACGCTTATTTATGTAAGAAGTAAGTTAAAAGGAATAAAAAAAACGTCCGGGTAGTAAATTCTACCCGAACGTTTCTATAATAATCGTTATTTATCACGCATTTTGCCCGTGACAGTTCTTATATTTCTTACCGCTTCCGCAAGGACAAGGATCGTTACGACCCACTGTCTTTTCCGCACGAACCGGCTCACGCTTTACCTCGCGGGTGTCATGTTCGGCAGCAGCTTGCTGGTGAGGATCACTTAAATCCTGCTTTTCCTCTCTATACTGTTGACGAGGAGCCTGCGGTTCGGGAGCAGCTTCACGAACTTGTTCCGGTTCTTGAACCGGGATTTGTCCACGCATCAATACAGAAATGGTATTGTTATTGATCTTATTTACCATGTTGTCAAACAAATTGACAGATTCCAACTTAAAGATCAGCAGCGGATCTTTCTGCTCATAGCTAGCATTCTGTACAGAATGTTTCAGTTCATCCAGTTCACGCAGGTTTTCTTTCCATGCATCATCAATAGTATGAAGCAGAATCGCCTTCTCAAATGACTTCACAATCTCCTTGCCTTCTGTTTCATAAGCCGCCTTCAAGTTGACAGAGATATTATACAAGCGTTTGCCATCCGTAATAGGAATCATGATGTTTTCGTACATATGCCCTTGCATCTCATATACCTGTTTGATAACGGGATTGGCAATCTGGGCCATACGGTCTGTCTTGCGCTTGAAGTTGTTCATTGCCGCTTCAAAGGTTTTCTCAGCAAGATCTTCTTTTCTCATCTTGTTGTACTCCTCTTCTGTGAATGGTACTTCCATTGCCAATGTCTGCAATATTTCCATCTTCACATTATCAAAGTCGCCCAATTCTACAGCATAAGCGCAACGATCCCAAATCATATTCACGATATCCATACCGATACGCTCACCCATCAAGGCATGACGACGTTTGGTATAAACAGCCACACGCTGTTTGTTCATCACATCATCATATTCCAGCAAGCGTTTACGAATACCAAAGTTATTTTCTTCCACTTTCTTCTGAGCACGTTCAATGGAATTTGAAATCATCTTGTGTTCAATCATCTCACCTTCTTTGAAGCCAAGTTTATCCATTACACTGGCAATACGATCTGAAGAGAACAAACGCATCAAATCATCTTCCAATGATACAAAGAACACAGATGAGCCCGGGTCCCCTTGACGACCGGCACGACCACGCAACTGACGGTCCACGCGGCGACTTTCATGACGTTCCGTACCGATAATAGCCAAACCGCCCGCAGCTTTCACTTCCGGACTCAGCTTAATGTCGGTACCACGACCTGCCATGTTGGTAGCAATAGTCACGATACTCTTCTGACCTGCCTGTGCCACAATATCCGCCTCTCTTTGATGCAGTTTCGCATTCAACACATTATGCTCAATCTTGCGCATTGCAAGCATTTTGCTCAACATTTCAGAGATTTCCACCGAAGTGGTACCTACCAGAACAGGACGTCCTTCTTTTACCATTTCTTCAATCTCTTCGATGACAGCTTTATACTTCTCACGTTTTGTCTTATAAACGCGATCATTCATATCTTTACGGGCAATAGGACGATTCGTCGGAATAACAACGACATCCAATTTATAAATATCCCAAAGTTCTCCCGCTTCCGTTTCCGCTGTACCGGTCATACCCGACAATTTATGATACATACGGAAATAGTTCTGTAAAGTGATGGTAGCAAAGGTCTGGGTAGCAGCTTCCACCTTCACGCCTTCTTTGGCCTCAATAGCCTGATGCAAACCGTCAGAATAACGACGGCCTTCCATAATACGTCCTGTCTGTTCGTCAACAATCTTAACCTGTCCGTCGATTACAACATATTCGTCATCCTTTTCGAACATGGCATAAGCCTTCAGCAACTGGTTGATAGTGTGTACGCGTTCAGACTTGATAGCGTAATTTGTCATCAGTTCATCTTTCTTGGCCAGTTTTTCTTCTTCTGTCAAATCTGTCTCATTTTCCAAAGCAGACAATTGGGAAGTAATATCAGGCAAAACGAATAAAGTAGGATCTGCCGCATTTCCTGTAATCAAGTCAATACCTTTGTCGGTCAAATCTACGCTGTTTTGCTTTTCATCAATTACGAAATACAATGGATCAGTGGCCTCAGGCATACGCTTGTTATTCTGTTCCATATAAATTTCCTCGGTCTTCAGCATACCTGCCTTAATACCTTGTTCACTTAGGAACTTGATTAACGGCTTATTTTTGGGCAGTGCCTTATGACTACGGAACAATGCCAAAAATCCCTCTTCCTGATCTTTCTTGTCATCCGATGCAATCAAGCGTTTGGCATCGGCCAAATATTGGGTAGCCAACTTTTTCTGAGCTTCAAACAGACGCTCTACCAAAGGACGGAGTTGCTCAAACAACTGATCCTCACCTTTAGGAACAGGACCGGAAATAATCAACGGAGTACGAGCATCGTCAATCAATACAGAGTCCACCTCATCGACAATAGCATAATTATGTTTACGCTGCACCAAGTCTTTTGGACTGACAGCCATATTGTCACGCAAGTAATCGAAACCGAATTCATTATTCGTACCGAAAGTGATATCGGCCATATAAGCTCTGCGGCGTGCATCAGAATTGGGCTGGTGTTTATCAATACAGTCCACACTCAATCCATGGAACTGATACAATGGCCCCATCCATTCCGAGTCACGTTTTGACAAGTAATCATTAACAGTAACTACATGTACGCCATTACCGGTCAGTGCATTCAAAAATACAGGCAAAGTGGCTACCAACGTCTTACCTTCACCAGTAGCCATTTCGGCAATCTTGCCTTTATGTAACACTACACCACCGAATAACTGCACATCGTAATGCACCATGCTCCATACCATGTCATTACCACCAGCAATCCAATGGTTCTGCCAAATCGCCTTATCGTCCTCAATACGCACAAAATCTTTTCCTTGAGCAGCCAATTCACGGTCAAAATCGGTAGCGGTTACAACCAATTCCGGATTTTCAGAGAAACGGCGTGCAGTGTCTTTTACAATGGCAAAAGCCTGCGGAAGTACATCATCCAGTGCTTTTTCATATTTTTCCAGCACTTCTTTTTCCAGTTTGTCTATCTGCGCGAAGATGCCCTCACGATCTTCCAGTTCTGTAGTTTCGATAGTACCTTTCAATTCTTCTATCTTCTTGTTCCTCAGCAGCCGAATCAGAAATGTACTTCTTTAATTCTACTGTTTTTGCACGAAGCTCGTCATTGCTCAATTTGGCAATTTCCCGGATAAACAGCCTTTATTTTATCAACCCATGGCTTGATTTCTTTCATGTCACGAGTGGCCTTATTTCCAAACAATTTGCCAATAAATTCATTAAATCCCATTGTATTTTTTGTTTTTATTATTTTCTAATTTGATTACTTTTGAAAGTGCAAAGTTACAATAAAATGCTGATTTATTTGCACTTCTCTCCTTAATATTATTTTCTGATGTCTGTCATTGGTGCCAGAACGGCTGCATTAGGAGCACGAATGCGCATGTAATGGGCTACGGTGGGTGCTATATTGCCTATTTTTATAGGCGCATGGATTATTTCCGGTTTCATTCCGTTCCCAATGAAAATCAATGGAGCCGACGCATATGAATAGCGTTGCACCTGCGTATCAAGCGAATGTTCACGGAATACAGTCCAGCCTGGTAAGACTTCTATCCATAAGTCTCCGGAACATATCGGGTTATAGTAATTCTTTATTTTATCAATGGTAGGAGTCCACGCTCCCAATTGCAAACGTTGTGAAGAATACACATCTTTCACTCCGCTGAACTGTACCAAAAATTCTGCCGCACGATTTAATATCTCGGATATATTCAGTTGTTTCTGCTCTATCAGCTTATGATTCAAGTATATTTGCTGCTCAAAATGCGCCTCCACCCATTGTCCTTCACCGTAAATAGCAGCCAAATAAAGGTTCAACAGAGCAGAACAACGTTCAATATGGAATTCTCCACCCGGTATTTTATATTGAGGAGGATCAACAGGATCAGCGTCAGCATATCCTGTAGAGGTTATAAAGAATAAAGTATTGTTCAAACCAACTTTCCGGTCTATCAATTCCAATAATTCAGCAATACTGTTGTCCAGACGTACATAGGTATCCTGCATTTCCATCGGGAGTTCTGCAGGAGCCTTATGATCATAATTCCCGGCATAATATGCCAGTGACAAAAAGTCCGGAACAGCATCCTTTCCAATGGAAGTATTACTAAAACAAGCATTAACCAAACGGTTTACCTCATCATTAGCATAAGGGCTTGTTTTCAATTTACGGTATTTATTTTTCCGCTCGTCATCGAAATTATGCTTGAACGTAACTTGTTTGTTCTCGCTAGTCAAATATTTATAGACAGTCACAGGCAAATAAGGCTCCCACGACATATTGCCGATACGGAAATCCAATCCTTCACGGTCATTATAAGTAGTCACCCATGCAGGAAATGTACCATAATATGTACTGCCACTCCATTTTCCTGTTTCATCATTCAACCAGAATGCACCTTTCGAAGCATGACCGGCAGCCAACACCGCCATTTCACGTGTAGGAGCGATAGAATAAACTTCAGCTATTCCTTGTGTGGCTATTACCAACTCATCTGTCAAAGTCGACACCTTCATTTTCTGCGGAGAAGTGGACTCGGAAGTGTAAATACCCATAAAATCAGCATCGTCCACACAATTAAGGACTCGCAGAGTACTGCGGTCCATCCAGTTATCCCCCACGATTCCGTTGGTATAAGGTGTAGTGCCAGAATAAATGGCCGCTACAGCTGATGACTTATCCACATTAATAAAGTCATATTCGGCATTCCGATAAATCCGTCCTTCTCTCCACAACCGCTTGAAACCACGTTCACCGTATAAAGCCGAAAAAGCCTCTATATAATCAGTCCGCAACTGGTCAATAGTCAATCCGACCACCAACCTGGGAACCGCAGGAATGTTCTGTGCCTGCAACCCTGTTAATGCGATAACAGTCAAAAGAGAAGTTAAGATGCGTCCTTTCATTTATTGTTTTGTCTGTAATATAATAAAACGTGGTTTGCAGAACATATCAACAAACACAGTGCCAAAGGTAATACCGTTACATTGAATTTTTGCTGTACAAACGGCATTATCATTATAAAAAGTGTTAAATACACTACATTTATTGTATGATAGAGGTCTTTTTTACCTTTTATAGCTCGACAAACCATGACCGGAAGGTAAAGTAAAGGGATAGGATTCAATAAAAGGATAAGCCAATTGGACCCTACCGTAGGATGAGTAGAAAAAAAGACCAGGAAAGTAATGACACATCCCGCTAACCCTTGTACACCAAAAAGAAGCAAATCCCAAATCCAGATTATTTTCCTGGTTTTAAACTGCAACCATCCTACAAAACAAGTAATTCCTATTAAAATAAAGACACACGCCAGGGGTGACAATGGAAAACCGTCACCAACATTCTCCGGTTCTGCATCCACCACCTTTTTCATGCAGAATCAAAGGACGCACGCTGTCACCTACTACTATAGTCGCTTTTTTTGCCGCTTCCAGCAAATAAAAAGGGGCGAACATCTGCTTACGCGCATCAATAGGCTTATCAGCTTCACTGCCCAAACACATATCAATGCCCAGCTCATCCCATTTGTGTCCTTTAGTATATTGATGGACAATATCCCGAAAAGAGAGCCCCTCCTTTCCTTCAGAATAAACAACCTTCCCTTCAATACACCTTTCTATTACATCACGCGCACGGGTAGTGCAATTATCATAGAAAAAGTTATAACGGTAAACCCTATTCTCCGGCAGATAATTCTCTTCCAGCAATCTTCTGAGTTCCTGTTTTTCCGAAATAGTCAAATTCAATGTCTGCTGATAAACCGAGGAACCACGCATAGCATAACTGCCTTCAAAATAAGGATAACGGGTTACGCCCAATTCATAATCAGTTTCTCCTTTGACAAAACGATAGATAAAATGGGGAGTATTAAAGCTGAACATACCATAATTAAACACCCAGTCCTCTCCACGTGCCTTATCCTCATAGCGCAATGCCGTATGCCCGAACAAAGCATATATTTCCGTACCGGGAGCACAAGTCATCAGACTTACCTTTATATTATCTTCCTGACCTCTAACCGATTGACCCAAGAAAAAGAATAACAATATCAATGCTATAATTAATTTATTCATAAATTCCATTCTCTGTTTACCGATGCAAAAGTACACCTAAATATTAATTAATTCCTCACAAATACCATTTTTTATTGCTATTCCTATTTATTTTTTGCGTTACTTTGCAGCCGAAAAAGCAAAGTTGTGAATTTAATAATCGACATAGGAAACTCAGTAGCCAAATTGGCTATATTCGACAAAGGCGAGTTAGTTGAAGTATTTCGTGGCTCCAATCATTCTTTAGATTGCCTCCCGATGCTTTGCTCCCGATACCCGTTGAAACGAGGTATCATAGCTTCTGTCATAACACTAAGCAATACGATCCGGCACCAACTGGAAAGATTGCCTTTTAACATCATCGAATTAAGTCATGAAACCCCTGTTCCCGTCACTAATTTATATAAAACGCCTCAAACACTGGGCATGGACCGTTTAGCAGCTGTGGTCGCAGCAAACTGGCTGAAGCCTGGACACGATGTGCTGGTTATCGACGCAGGAACCTGTGTCACATACGATTTTATTGACGCTGACGGAGCCTATCATGGAGGCAATATTTCTCCAGGAATGCGTATGCGTTTCAAGGCATTGAACATATTCACCGACAAACTTCCCAAAGTAAGCGCTAAAGGAGAAGTTCCGATGTATGGACAATCTACAGAAACGGCTATCCGGGCAGGAGTCATTCGCGGAATGGAATTTGAAATGAGCGGCTATATCACCCATCTTCAAAAGAATTATCCGGAGCTTTTGGTTTTTTTAACGGGCGGAGATGAATTTTCTTTTGATACAAAATTAAAAAGTATCATCTTTGCAGATAGATTTTTAGTATTGAAAGGTTTAAACAGAATATTAAGCTATAATGATAAATTATAAAAGACTGATTAGTGCGTCAATATTACTCACAGTCACAGGGCTGGCCGTAGCCCAAACAAGCACAAATTCTCCCTATACACGCTACGGCTTTGGTCAGTTAGCTGATCAAAATTTTGGTAACAGTAAAGCAATGGGAGGAATAGCATACGGTTTGCGAAACGGCTACCAAATCAACGCGTCTAATCCGGCATCTTATACAGCTATCGATTCATTGACATTCTTGTTCGATGCAGGAATGACTCTTCAAAATGCGAACTTCAAGGATGGTAATGTAAAAACCAATGCTAAAAACTCAAGTTTTGACTATTTGGCCATGCAATTCCGTCTATGGCAAAAAATGGGAATGACAGTTGGTTTTCTTCCATTTTCTACAGTAGGTTACAACATTTCCAAAACACATGATTTTGAGGATGTAGACAATAACGGAAAGTGGGTCGAATCTTATAATGGCGACGGAGGCTTTCACCAGGTTTTTGTAGGATTAGGTTATAAAGTATTTAATAATTTGTCTGTTGGTGCAAATTTTTCATATCTTTATGGAGACATTACCCATCAATCCATGACAGCTATTGGAGCGACAGATACACGTAGTATCAAATTAGACAAATTTTCCATCAGTGATTATAAATTGGATTTTGGTTTACAGTATACTTATAAGTTAAACAAGAAAAACACAATAAATGTAGGTGCCGTTTATACACTGGGACATACCTTGCACGGAGATGCATATAAATATCATCAGACAGGTACGGAAAGTAATGGTTCCATTTATGTACAGTCACAAACTGGCGATACTATTCCAAACCCGTTTAAAATGCCACATACATTTGGTGCAGGTCTTACTTATGTATATGACAACCGCCTGACGATTGGGGTTGACTATACTTTACAAAAATGGAATACAGCCGATCTGACTTGGAGCAAGTTCAACAAAGAAAGTGTGGAAATGAATAACCGCACAAAAATAGCTTTTGGTGCGGAATTCGTACCAAGTTATATCAGCCACAACTATCTGAAGCGTATCCGTTACCGTATGGGAGCTTATTATTCAACTCCTTATAATAAGGTAAGCTATACTGATCCGGACACAGGAGCAACCAGTTTTCAAGACGGTGCACGCGAATATGGCGTCAGTGTAGGTTTCGGACTTCCCATGTTCCAAAGTAAATCTATGCTGAACATTTCCGGACAATACATTAAAGTCAGTCCTAAATTTAAAGGATTAATGGAAGAGAACTATTTGAGAATCAATATCGGGCTCACCTTCAATGAACGTTGGTTCATGAAATGGAAAGTGGATTAATAAATGGAGAGAAGCAAATAAATAACAACAACTAAATTTATATACGATGAAAATGAAGATGGTAACAGCGCTGTTCGTTCTTTCCTTAGGTACAACAGCTTCTTTCGCTCAGACCGGAGCGTCAGACGGATCAAGATTCGGACATGGTGAAGACAGTATCCGATGCTTGAAAAATATCAGTATTTACACTGAGTATGTCAAAACTAACAATTTCAAGGACGCCTATACTCCTTGGATGAGCGTATTTACAGAAGCCCCCAAAGCTCAAGTAAGTACTTATACTAATGGTGCAAAAATTCTTCGTGCTTTAATAGCCGGTGAAAAAGATGCAGCTAAGCAAAAACAATACTTCAATGAACTGATGAAAGTTCACGACCAGCGTATCCAATATCTGGACGATTTGAACAAGTTGGTTAAAAGAGATGCTACAAAGGGGTCAATTATCGGAATGAAGGCACATGACTACTTCACAATGGGTGGACAGGACATGAATGAAGCATACAACATGTTCAAAGAAGCCATTGAACTTGAAAAAGAAAATTCCGACTATTTTGTATTACAAGAATTCATGGATGCTGCTGCCCGTAAAATGAAGAGTGATGAAGCATACAAAGAACAATTCATTCAGGATTACTTGTTTGCATCAGGAGTTGCTGATGGAGCTTTAAAAGCTGCTACAAAGGAAAATGACAAAAAATTATTGAAAGTGGCAAAAGACAATATCGATGCATTTTTCATTAACAGTGGTGTAGCGACTTGCGACAACCTACAAGCTATCTATGCTCCGAAAGTTGAACAAAACAAAACTAATTTGGATTATCTGAAGCAAGTTATTTCTGTAATGCAGATGCTAAACTGTACAGAACAGGAAGCTTACTTTGCTGCATCTGAAGCCGCACATGCCATCGAACCGACTGCCGAAACTGCTGTAGGTTGCGGATACATGTATTACAAGAAAGGTGATATGGACAAATGTATCGACTATTTTGATCAGGCTATCAACTTAGAACAAGACCCATTAAAGAAAGCCGACTATGCATACAAAACCGCTGCTATTTTATTCAGCAAAAAACAGTTGAGCAAGGCAAAACAATATGCGCTGAAGTCAATCTCATTGGATGGAAACAATGGTAAGCCTTACATTTTAATTGCTAATATGTATGCATCAAGCCCTAACTGGAGTGATGAAGCCGCATTGAACAAGTGTACTTATTTTGCTGTTATCGACAAATTACAGAAAGCAAAAAGTGTAGATCCTAGTGTTGCTGAAGAAGCAAATAAACTAATTGGTACTTATGCAGCCCATACTCCTAAAGACGCAGACTTGTTCTTCCTCAGCTTGAAGAAAGGTGACTCTGTTACAATCGGTGGATGGATTGGTGAAACAACAACTATCAGATAATTATGTCGTCTGAAAAAAAAACAAGAATCACACTTTATATTTCTAAACATAACAGTTGCCATTTGGGCAACTGTTATGTTTGTTTTATTCCCAGCATGCTCAGGAGGCGAAAAAAATCTGGCGGAAGCTATTACAGAAAGAGATTCATTGCCTAGCATGAAAACATTGGGGGTTACTACCCTTATATCCGATTCCGGTATTACCCGCTACAAAATTATCACAGAAGAATGGGAAATTTATGATAAAAAGAACCCTCCTTATTGGGCTTTTGAAAAAGGAGTTTATCTGGAAAAGTTTGATTCCCTATTCCATATTGATGCCAGCATAAAAGCCGATACAGCCTATTACTACGAGAAAAAGAAACTTTGGGAATTGAGAAGCAATGTGCATATCCGCAGCCAAAGAGGCGACAAATTTGACACAGACCTGCTCTTTTGGGATGAAAAACAGGAAAGGGTCTATTCTGACAAATTTATCCGCATTGAACAAGAAGACAAAATCATTACCGGTTATGGATTTGAATCCAACCAGCAAATGACAGAATATCAAATTTATAATAACACAGGTATTTTCACTGTAGAAGATACAGCACCAGCAGACAGTACAAAAGCTGTTGCAAATAGCACCAGAACTGATTCGATACGCTAATTCACTCACTATTATGGGTATTATTATACAAATTCTTATCACAATGGCTTTTTCCGCTTTTTTCTCCGGCATGGAAATAGCCTTTGTTTCATCCAATAAATTACGTTTTGAAATGGATCGTAACAGCCAAAGCATAAATTCACGTATACTTTCCATCTTCTTTCATAATCCGAACAATTTTATCTCTACCATGTTGGTAGGGAACAACATCGCTTTGGTCATTTACGGTATATTGATGGCACAAGTCATTGAACAAAACTTGCTGGCAGGATTGATAGACAACCACTTTTTATTAGTACTGATCCAAACAATTATTTCCACATTAATCATCTTGGTCACAGGAGAGTTCCTGCCTAAAACCTTATTTAAGATTAATCCCAATTTCACTCTGAATATTTTTGCAGTTCCCACTTACATTTGCTATGTCTTGCTCTATCCCATCAGCAAGTTTGCTTCGGGAATATCCAATATATTACTTTACATTATAGGCATTAAAACAAATAAAGAAGCCAATGAAAAAGCTTTTACCAAAGTCGATCTAGATTACTTTATTCAAAGCAGTATACAAGATGTTCAAAATGAACAAGACATAGACACCGAAGTCAAGATATTCCAAAATGCACTAGATTTTTCGAATATCAGAATTAGGGATTGTATGGTACCTAGAACCGAAATTGTTGCCATAGAATATGGAACTCCCATAGAAGAACTAAAAGCCCGCTTCATTGAAAGCGGAATCAGTAAAATCATTGTCTATAAAGAAAACATTGACAATATTATAGGTTATATCCATTCTTCTGAAATGTTTCGTGAACAGACAGACTGGACTAAGAGTGTACGCCAACTACCTATTGCTCCCGAAACGATGGGAGCGCATAAGCTGATGAAACTATTCATGCAGCAAAAGAAATCCTTAGCTGTAGTAGTCGATGAATTCGGAGGTACATCCGGCATCGTGGCGCTAGAAGATTTAGTGGAAGAAATTTTCGGTGAAATAGAAGATGAGCATGACACGACTTCTTACATAGCCAAATCTGTCGGTGACAATGAATACATCCTTTCCGGACGTCTGGAAATAGAAAAAGCCAATGAATTGTTCTCACTTGACCTACCGGAAAATGATGATTACCAAACTATCGGTGGACTCATCCTGCACCAATACCAAAGCTTCCCCAAAATACATGAAGAGATCACTTTCGATAAATTCCATTTCAAAATAATTAAAGTAACAGCAACCAAAATTGAATTAGTAAAGTTGAAAGTAACCGAATAATAGATTTTTTTCACAATAAAATAGCTTGTAAGCTGCATTTTTTGTATCTTCGTGCGCTAAATCTATGAAGTATAAAAAAACAATAAACAAAAATAGTAAAATTAAATGGCAACATTACAAACAATCAGAAGTAAAGGCCCTCTGTTGGTCGTTGTAATCGGACTTGCCCTCTTCGCATTCATTGCCGGAGACGCATGGAAGGTTCTCCAACCACATCAGGGTAAACAAGACGTAGGTGAAGTGAATGGAAAAACACTTACAGCACAAGAGTATCAAAAAATGGTAGACGAATACACAGAAGTCATTAAATTGACACAAGGTGTTTCTGCATTAAATGACGACCAACTGACTCAAGTGAAAGACCAAGTATGGCAATCTTACGTAAATAACCAATTAATCGCAGCAGAAGCTGCAAAATTGGGACTGACTGTCAGCAAAGCTGAAGTTCAAGCAATCATTGAGGAGGGTACTAACCCCTTATTAATGCAAACTCCGTTCCGCAATCCGCAAACCGGTGCTTTCGACAAAGATATGCTGAAAAAATTCCTGGTAGATTACGCTCACCTGGATGCAAGCAAAATGCCTGCACAATATGTAGAATACTATCAAAAAATGGGAGCTTTTTGGAATTTTATTGAAAAGACTTTGATCCAATCTACTTTAGCTGAAAAATATCAGAACCTGATTGCAAAATCATTGATCTCAAATCCGGTTGCAGCTGAAGATGCGTTTACATCACGCACTGAACAATCAGACGTTTTACTGGCTGCAATTCCTTATTCTTCTATCAGCGATTCAACTATCACGGTTTCAAACAGCGAAATCAAAGATCTGTATAACAAGAAAAAAAGTTCTTTCGAACAGCCGGTTGAAACTCGTAACATCAAATACATTGATGTATTGGTAACTCCATCTGAAGAAGATCGCAAAGAAGTATTAAATGAAGTAACCGAATATGCCAACCAGCTAGGTACCGCTGCCGACATGAACACATTCATCCGTTCCACCGGCTCTGTTGTTCCTTTTTCTGAAATTGCAATCAACAAGACTGTATATCCTAATGATGTAGTTGCTCGTTTGGACTCTGTAACTATCAACGAAGTATATGGTCCTTACTATAATCAGGCAGATGATTCATATAATGCTTTTAAAATTATTGCCAAGCAGACTGCTCCCGATTCAATCCAATATCGTCAAATTCAGGTATATGCTGAAGATGCTGCTAAAACCGCAACTTTAGCCGATAGTATTTTCAATGCACTGAAAGATGGAGCTGACTTTGCTGATATCGCAAAAAAATATGGTCAGACAGGTGAAGCAACCTGGTTGACTGCACGCAACTATGAAGGTGCTGCATTAGATGCTGACAATGCTAAATACATCAACACATTGATTAACTCTAATGTTAAAGAATTAAGCAATCTTCAGATCGGACAAGCTAACGTTATTCTTCAAGTGTTGGATAAAAAAGCCATGAAAGATAAATATAAAGTTGCAGTGATTAAACGTCCGGTTGAATTCAGCAAAGAAACATACAACAAGGCATACAATGATTTCAGCCAATTCGTAGCGCAGAACACTACAATGGATAAGATTGTTGCCAATGCAGAAGAAAGCGGATACCGCTTGTTAGAACGTGCTGATTTCCGTAGCGCAGAACACCGTGTGGGTGGTGTAAAAGGAACCCGTGAAGCGTTGAAATGGATTTTTGCAGCCAAAGAAGGTGAAGTGTCTCCATTGTATGAATGTGGTGAGAACGATCATCTGATGGTAGTTGCTCTTGAAAAGATTAATCCTGCCGGATATCGTAATATCAACTTGGTTGCCGACATGCTGAAAGCAGAAATCATCAAAGATAAAAAAGCTGAAAAACTGATAGCTGAAATGAAAGGCGCAAACAGCATTGCCCAAGTGAAAAATATGGCAAATGCAGTTAGCGATTCTGTAAAACATATCACTTTCTCTGCTCCGGCATATGTTTCAGTAACTCGCGCCAGCGAACCAGCTTTAGGTGCTTATGCAAGCAAAGCTGAAGTAAACAAGTTAACTGGTCCTATCAAGGGTAATGCAGGTGTTTACATGATTCAGGTTTATAACAAAGAAAAAAGTGCAGAAGAATTTGATGCTAAAAACGAAGAAAACAACTTGTCTAATATGGCAGGACGTTATGCTAGCAGTTTCATCAATGACCTCTACAAAAAAGCTGAAGTGAAAGATGACCGTTATCTGTACTTCTAATCTGTAGTATATAATCTTATAAATATAAAACAGGCTGTATCAAATGATTGGTACAGCCTGTTTTTATATTCTTCCTGTCGTTGGTGACAGGACGTTTTTTTAAAAGATCAAGAGCTTTTAAAAAAAGATAACCGCCTTTTTAAAAAAGAACAAGAGCTTTTTTAAAAACGTCTTGATCTTTTTTACCCCTGCCGGAAATTCCATCGTAAGCCTCATTTCGTAGAAACCCTTCTCATGCATACTTCTTACGATAGAAAAGCCTGAAAATGTCCTACTTTGCATCAAACACAAACAGCCTGTAAAAAATATGCATAACTGACAACAAGCATGTTATGTAAAAAGAAACTTCAAAACATAGTGAGGGCATGAGAGTATAAGTGAGAGCAAGTATTTTTACCGTCAATACATAAGTAATTTATAATTAGCCTGTTATACACACAATGAGAGCATGAGGGCATATATGCTCGAAGTTCCTGTATCGAAAAGCTGACAGGTCAGAGATACTTCCGAAAGTTGACCGAAGAACAAAATGATCCTTCAAGAACGGTAATCCTCCTTAATGTTACAGGTGGACTCCAAAACTGTCAAAACATCGAAATCTCAAGTCCAAAGTAGCAATATGTATAAGCTACCAACTAAAAATAATGGGAATGGTGAATTGATTCACATAAAACTCCCGATACCATTTCTTTGAATTGAAATAATACCCCGTACTCCATTTTTCATTCACTAATTGAAGTACCCGCAATGCTTCGGCATCCATTAATGGATCAAGTCCTCTCACCAGCCGAAAATCTTTCATTGAACCATCTATATCCACATTGAAACTATAAATCACCCGTCCCTGCTTTCCCGTAGCTTTCATTTCGGGAGTTATTTTCAGATGAGAATTTATAAATTGCGTTAAAGCAACAGTACCACCGGGATAAGAAGAGTATCTATAAGGCTCCCAAGTGGTCTTTTCCAAATCTTCCTGTGCACATTCCCTATACAATAAATAATGTTCCAGATCCTCTTTCCAAAAACGCATAGTCAAAAAATAATCATATGGCACAGGTTTGCTGTTTTTCATGGCAGGAATCAGCCGGGGAAAATTAGAAAGAATACGTATAGCCTCTTTATCAAAAGCCGGATGAGTGCCTTTTATCACACGGATATTCATAATCTCCCCGTTTTCATTCACCGTAAAACGGCAAATAGCAACGGCTTTATCCACTTTATCATCAGGCCAACCCATATTTCCCATAACAAGACTACGAATATCATCTGGAAAGACAGGCATGGAATCGACAAATTGTCCCCTGCAAGATTCCAGAACTTGCTGCTGCCGCCAAATACGGTCACTGTAAATATCAGGATTAAAAGGAATATGAAAGACTACAGTACTATCTATATCTCTACCCGCTTTCTTTGCAGGCTGCCATTCACGCATCCCCTCAATCACATCTTCGGCCGCCTTGGCAAACAAAGGATGAGTGGCTTCAATATATTTACTACGGACAATACCCAAACTATCAATGCGGAGTGTACACACTGCTTCACCTGCAATATCCGCCTTTAATAAAGAATCCGGATATACAAGCTGCCACACAGCATAATCCGTAATACCTTTTACTGTGGGATAATATGGTGGAAGATTCATATTCTTTTGTGCATAAAAAGATAGAAAGGGAAATATGCACCCTATTAATAAAAGTGATAATCTATTATTCATGTCTAAGTCAAGTTTTCACAAAATTAGCGACTACACATGATATAAACAATACCACTAACATTAATATATATAAAAGAAAGCGGAGATGCCTCATCGCACCCCCGCTTTCTATACTAAATACTAACTATTAATTATTTTCAGGACGAAGTTTACGTACGGTTACAGCCGTCTGCCACATTTCGCTTTCACGCAATGCTTTCAATTCTTCTTCCAATTTTTCACGATAATCGGGTTTAGAGTTAGAATCGATAGAAATCTGAGCCTCGTTGCCAGTCTTCACACTGTGATATAACTTTTCAACTACAGGTTTGATAGCATCATGAAACGGAGTCATCCAATCCAATGCACCGCGCTGAGCAGTAGTAGAGCAGTTAGCATACATCCAGTCCATACCATTCTTAGCAAACAAAGGCATCAATGACTGGGTTAATTCTTCTACAGTTTCATTAAACGCTTCAGAAGGGCTATGTCCGTTTTCACGCAATACTTCATACTGAGCCAACAACAATCCTTGGATAGCCCCCATTAAAGAACCGCGTTCACCAGTCAAGTCAGAAGTTGCTTCACGCTGGAAAGTAGTTTCGAACAAATAGCCTGAACCGATACCAATACCCAATGCAATAGTACGTTCATAAGCCTTGCCGGTTACATCCTGATAGATAGCGTATGAAGAGTTCAAACCACGACCTTCCAAGAACATGGTACGCAGTGAAGTACCCGACCCTTTAGGAGCTACCATGATCACATCAATATCAGCAGGAGGAACTACCCCTGTACGGTCACTCCAAGTAATAGCAAAGCCATGAGAGAAATAAAGTGCCTTGCCTTGAGTCAAGCAAGGTTTGATAGTCGGCCATACAGACATAACAGCTGCATCAGATAACAGACACATTACGATAGTCGCTTTCTGACAAGCCTCTTCAATACCAAACAGAGTTTCACCCGGAACCCATCCGTCAGCAACTGCTTTTTCATATGTTTTTCCCGGACGCTGACCAACGATTACATTGAAACCATTGTCCCGGAGATTCAAAGACTGCCCCGGTCCCTGCACACCATACCCGATCACAGCGATTGTTTCATCTTTCAATACTTCACGTGCTTTTTCCAAAGGAAATTCATCGCGGATAACTACAGTTTCTGTAACGCCGCCAAAATTCAATTGTGCCATTTTAAATTATAAATTAAAAATTAAAAATTAGATTCTAAATAAATATCACCTTACTGCGAACGACAACATCTGTGCCATTCTTCTTCACCTCTATATCATATTCTTTCTCCCCCACTTCCTCGCGGTAGAAACTCAATATATCACCATAATAACTTTCAGCTACATAAGCCATCTCAAAACGTTTAATCCGTTTCTCCTTAAAAAATTCTATAGGAAACAGGTCGAGAATATGTTCTATATACTTAATACTGTTCACATGACCATTGATATCAATATCGCTATATCTGGTCTGGTATTCAGAAACCGGAGTTTTCTCTGTCACCTTAATACGACCGGGCTTGCTTATAGGACATTCCTTATCGCATACATAATCAGTGATACTACCTCCGTGAAGCGTAAGCAAGTCAGCTGGTTTGCGAGTTTCCATACTGATCATCGCCCATACGGAACGGGCGTATCCGACAGCTTTTCCTTCCTTATCCAAAATTGCAAAATTACGGTCTGTAAAAAGGCGATACACGTTCTCCACCCATGTCTGAATACTGAATCCCTCATATTGACAAGGCATATTCTCTAACTCTACAGCTAAACGGGAAAGTACCCATGTATAATGATTCTCATTGAGTGTAGCAATTCCAAATCCCCGGTCGGCAGCATGAAAGCCGGCACAATTCAGCAAATGGTTACCCAGCACACTCATAGTCAACTTTCCACTGAAATCACAGTGAAAGGGTTCTGCCACAAATCTGTATGTTCCTACTTTATTCTCACTCATCATTATTCCGTTTTTTGCTGGCGATACTTTTCCTCGCGTTGGGTCAGATATTCGTTCACACGCTCGAAACAACTGGTAGTAATCGCCACACGTCCCGAACGTACAAACTGCAACACACCCCAATCCGCGCAACTCCTCATAAAGAGCAGTAATTTCCTCACTCATTCCATTCTTTTCAACAATAGAGAAAACCGGATTTACTTCTACAATGCGGGCACTATAACGGCGGATAACTTTAGATGCCATAGGATTCTCCTGAAATTCAGGAGTAGAAACCTTGTACAAAGCAATCTCATGCTGATAAATCTCACTATCAGTAAAATAATGTGCCTGCAAAACATCTATTTTCTTCTCAATCTGCTTCACCACCTTTTCTATCACATCCTGAGTAGTCCAGACAGTAATAGTATATTTATGCACTCCCTTAATGGAAGACGCAGAAACATTAAGACTTTCGATATTGATTTGGCGACGAGTAAACACAGCCGTAATCTGGTTCAGCAAACCGGCGATATTTTCTGAATGAACGATTAATGTATATAATGTCTTATCCATAATTATTAAATTAGCATTCCAGTAACATCTGATTCACCGAGCTTCCCGGAGGTGTCATCGGCAATACATTTCCCTCTTCTATCACACAAGCCTCCAACAGGAACGGCCCGTCATTAGCCAGCATCTCATGGATAGCATCCTGCAATTCCTCGCGCTTCATGACACGACGGGCAGGAATCTCGTATGCCTCGGCAATCTTCATGTAATCCGGATTCAACATCGGAGTAAATGAATAACGATGACCGAAAAACATAGCTTGCCACTGACGAACATTACCCAAATAGTTATTGTTCAACAAAATAATCTTTACCGGCGCTTTTTGCTCCATGATAGTTCCCAATTCTTGAATATTCATCTGCAAACCGCCATCACCCATAAATACGCATACAGTACGATCCGGGCAACCGAAAGTAGCGCCTATAGCAGCGGGAAGACCGAATCCCATTGTTCCCAATCCACCCGAAGTTACAATGCTACGGTTCTTACTGTATTTAAAATAACGAGCAGCCATCATTTGGTTCTGTCCCACATCTGTCACCAGTACGGCCTCATTATTCGAAGCCTCACTCACCGCACGCACCACTTCACCCATATTCAACGCCCCGTCAACAGGATGAATTTCTTTACTGATAACATGTTCATATTCCGTCTTTTCATATTCAGCAAAGCTATCAATCCATTCGGAATGTTTATTCTCCCGGATAAGTTGCGTCAGCATAGCTAGCGTATGTTTACAATTACCTAATACGGGTACATCCACTTTTACATTCTTGTCTATTTCAGAATGGTCAATATCCAAATGAATCACCTTTGCCTGTTTAGCATATGTATCTAATTTTCCGGTTACACGGTCGTCAAAGCGCATACCTACGGCAATCAACACATCACATTCATTAGTCTTGACATTGGGACCCAGATTTCCATGCATACCTAACATTCCTTTATTTAAAGGATGCGAAGTCGGTATAGCCGAAAGTCCCAGCAAAGTACAGCCACAAGGCATATCAGCTTTTTCTATGAATGCACGTAACTCATCTTGCGCGTTACCCAACTCTACCCCCTGCCCTACCAACACTAATGGCCTTTGGGCATTGTTTATCAATTCGGCAGCCTCCTGAAGAGATTCCTTATCAGGATTAGGTTCCGGATCATAACTACGGATAAAATCAAGCTTCATCGGTTCATAATCCACCATCTCCACTTGTGCATTCTTGGCAAAGTCCAGAACAACAGGACCGGGACGTCCGCTTTTGGCTATATAGAAAGCACGGGCTACAGCCCAAGCTACATCTTCCGCACGGCGAATTTGGTAACTCCATTTGGTAATAGGCTGAGTGATGCCCACCAGATCTACTTCCTGAAAAGCATCCGTACCCAAAAAAGAAGCTCCTACCTGTCCGGCAATCACCACAATAGGCGTGCTGTCAATCATAGCATCGGCAATGCCGGTGATGGTATTTGTCGCACCGGGTCCGCTAGTCACCAAACAGACACCAACCTCCCCGGATACGCGGGCAAATCCCTGTGCTGCATGGGCAGCTCCCTGTTCATGACGGACCAATATATGGTTCAATGTATCTTTATGATGATATAAAGCATCAAAAGTAGGCATGATAGAACCTCCGGGATATCCGAAAAGAGTTTTTACTCCTTGATACTCCAAAGAACGCATCATCGCCTCTGCTCCTGTTATCTTTTCTTTTGCCATAATTGTTTAGTTGAGAATTGAGATTCAAAAAAATACGATGCCGGACAACTGGCCGATGACAACGAAACTGTTTTTTATTCTCAATTTTTAATTTCTAATTTAGTCAATGATTCTCACTCCTCCTTTATCTGCAGAACTTACCATACTAGCGTATGCCTTCAAGCTTTTAGGAACTTTACGGTCGCGGGTCACCGGTGCCATCGGTCGGGCGGCCAATTCTTCGTCGCTCAGTTTCACATTGATACTGCGGTTCGGAATATCGATTTCAATTATATCACCATCCACTATTTTTCCGATATTACCACCCGCTGCAGCTTCGGGAGAAATATGCCCGATGCTTAATCCCGAGGTTCCTCCACTAAAACGTCCGTCGGTAATCAGAGCACATTCTTTTCCTAAATGCTTGGATTTGATATAAGAAGTAGGATAAAGCATTTCCTGCATACCGGGACCACCTTTCGGACCTTCATGAGTGATAACAACAACATCTCCGCTGACTACCTTTCCTCCTAGAATACCTTCACAAGCAGCATCCTGCGAATCGAACACCTTGGCAGGTCCCGAGAATTTCCAAATACTTTCATCCACTCCGGCTGTTTTCACTACGCAACCATCCTGTGCAATGTTCCCTTTCAAAACGGCCAAACCTCCGTCCTTACTATAAGCATGTTGCAAATCACGGATACAACCATTGGCACGATCTGTATCCAGTTCTTTATAAACAGCATTCTGAGAACCCAGCTTTATATTGAATTTGTTTCCCGGAGCACTTGAATAGATACGTTTTGCTTCAGTATCCACTTCCTTCTTACATATATTATATTTTTCGACAGCTTCCGCCAATGTCAGACCGTCCACTCGTTTCACATCGGTTTTCAGCAAACCACCCTTGGATAATTCTCCCAATATATTAAGGATACCGCCGGCACGGTTCACATCCTGGATATGATATTTCTGTGTGTTCGGAGCTACTTTACACAAACAAGGCACATGGCGTGAAAGCATATCAATATCATCCATCTTGAAATCTACTTCCGCCTCGTGGGCGATAGCTAAAAGATGGAGCACAGTATTGGTGGAACCACCCATTGCAATATCCAATGTCATGGCATTCAGAAAAGCATCACGAGTAGCAATGCTGCGTGGCAACACGCTGTCATCTCCTTCCTCATAGTATTTATAAGCATTCTTCACTATCAGAGCAGCCGCATCTTTAAACAACTGAGTACGGTTGGCATGAGTTGCCAAAATAGTGCCATTACCCGGAAGTCCCAGACCAATAGCCTCATTAAGACAATTCATGGAATTAGCCGTAAACATACCTGAACAGCAGCCACAGCCGGGACACGCATTATCTTCTATTTGAGCCACATCCTCATCGCTGACCGATGCATCAGCAGATTTAATCATGGCGTCTATCAAATCAAGATGCTGGTTATTCCATTCTCCTGCCTCCATAGGACCACCCGATACAAAAACAGTCGGTATGTTCAGCCGCATGGCAGCCATCAGCATACCCGGAGTGATTTTGTCACAATTACTGATACACACCATTGCATCCGCCTTATGAGCATTCACCATATATTCCACGCTGTCGGCAATGATATCACGACTGGGCAGTGAATATAGCATACCATCGTGTCCCATAGCTATTCCGTCATCAATGGCAATTGTATTGAACTCTGCTGCAAAACATCCCAGTTTTTCGATCTCGGCTTTCACTTGCTGACCTATTTCATGCAGATGGGTATGTCCCGGAACAAACTGTGTAAACGAATTTACTATGGCTATAATGGGCTTGCCCATCATTTCTTTTTTCATGCCGTTAGCTACCCATAAAGCTCTCGCTCCTGCCATACGGCGACCCTGTGTGCTAAACGAACTGCGTAACTGATTCTTCATCTTATTCTAAATCTATAACGTCCTATACTTATTGAAAAAGCCTTCCTCACCATGTGAGAAAGGCTTTCAATTATTTCTTTATATGTACAACTACACATACACAACCTTTCTCACGCTCCCAGTGTGACCACCACGACGCGAATAATATGCAGGACTGCCAGGTTATTTAGAGTAGTAATATTCATATATCTGTTTTCTTTGTTTCTTTAACGACTGCAAAGGTAAAGCGTTTTTTGTAACAAACAAATAAAATGAAGATTTTTTTTCTTATAAATTATCATTCGTAACTAAATCGGGCTTTAAACAATCATTTTATCACAAATATACACTATATCTTCCGACGGATAAATAAAAAAGAGAATACAAACCAATGCACTCTCTTTTCTATTCATTTATTTCACTTTATAAATTTACTTATTCGCCGCATCTTCCATATAGGAATCCAACCCTTTGTTTTTCAATGTGACATTCAACAACTGCACATACTTCTTGTACTGCTCATTTGTCAATGTACGTTTCATCAGTTTGAAGTTTCCATATACGGCTTCACGCAATTTTTTACCTTGTTTAGCTTCTTTTGCGTAGCTTGCGCTTTGCACTTTGTCAGCAAAATAATCAGAAATATTAGCAACCTCCTCCATCTGACGTGCATCCAGATTCAAATATTTGCTCAACTTTGCGACGTTAACATCTACCTTCCAATCTTTACCTTCTACTTTTTCTCCTGCAAAACTTGTAGCTGACATTCCTAATGCCACTACAACCAACAATACTAAACGTTTCATAATACCTAAAATTTTAATTTGTTAAACCTAAAAACAATTTACTTAGTACCTAAGAACTAAATAATACCTTTTAAAAACAATCTCGTTATCTCTTTCTCTTTACGTTGCAAATATAACAACATGCTTTATAACATGTTGTCATATATCTGTTAATTAAAGCAAACATCTATCAAAACGAGCAGTTAATTGATTTATATCAAGGATTAAACGCCACCGAAAATGCATTTATAGTATCATAATAACAAATTTATGTAATATAAACGTAATAACAAAGGATTAAGGGGAATTAATTCGTATCTTTGCCAACGGAAAACTTACGTAAGTAGTTTATATTACATTATTATAATAAGAAAACATGGAAAATAAGTACATCACCGTAGCATACAAACTTTATGTAATGCAAGACGGCCAGAAAACATTGGTAGAAGAAGCAACTGTAGAACATCCTTTCCAGTTCATATCCGGCTTAGGAACCACACTGGAACGCTTTGAAACAGAAATAACAGCCTTGAAGAAGGGTGATAAATTTGAATTTGTCATTCCTACCGCAGAAGCCTACGGAGAATATATGCCCGAAGGTGTGCGCACTGTATCTAAAGATATGTTCACCATTGATGGTGTTTTTGATGAAGAACGTATCTTCCCGGGGGCTGTCATTCCCTTACAGGACAATGAAGGCCATCACTTCTACGCTACCGTAAGCGAAGTAACCAATGACACTGTTACTGTAGATTTAAACCATCCTCATGCAGGTAAAGATCTCACTTTTGAAGGTGAAGTAGTAGAATCCCGCACAGCCACTAATGAAGAAATTCAGGAAATGGTAAAAATGATGAGTGGAGAAGGATGCGGCTGTGGTTGTGGTGACTGCGGAGGTGGATGCGGTGATGGTTGTAGTGATGAAAACAACTGTGGATGCGGACATTGCCACTAATCCAATTTGAAAAATAATAAAACGAGAAAAGGGCGGATTTTTTGTTCCGCCCTTTTTGTTTCTCTCTATAGGATATCCGGATATTTCTTAATCTTTTCAGAATACTCCTATCGATAATATAAATTCTATCGCAAAATTATCGCTTTATTACTTTTCCACATTCTGTGTAATCGTTCCATTTCCAGGATTAGATACGGCTTCACGCGGAAAAGGCATAATCCATAAATGCGAATCAGACTTTAGAATATACTCTTTTCCTTCAATAGTGCGTGGAAAAGTACGGGCATACTCCGGATCCTTATTCAAACGTCTATAATCACAATATATAACCTGAGTCTGGATATATTCACTCTCTTTATCTCTTATTATTTTTTCCACTGCTTCTTTCGTTGTTGCAGCAGTCCAATCTTGATAAAACTCAAGAAGAATACGTGTTTTTCTCACCTTATTCACCAGTTCCATTGCTTCTCTAATATTAGCTTCTCCCCCTTTACGAGCCAAACATTCGGCCTTTATATAATACATTTCAGGTGAACGCATACCTCCTTTATTCATTTCCAAAGCATAGATACCCGCATAATAAGGAATACCGGAAGATGACACTCTGGATTTCCAATGGGTCAGCAGACGAGTATCCCCCTTTTCAAAACGAGCCGCCCGTTCAGGAGAAATAGCGTAGCTTGTGTTATTCAAGCCAGTCCAACCTGAAGTGGAAGATCCATAACAATAAATATAATTCTCTACATTATCTGTTTCAGGATTACCGGCTACCCCTGATGTATAATTCTTGGGATCATCATAGCGCTCCTTATCCGCCTCATAAAGATCTATCCAGTTAAAAAGCTGGTCATTTTGCTCCAATGCCAATGAAGCGTTCTTCAAAGCATTGTCATAATCCCCCATAGACAAATACACTCGAGCCAACATACCATATCCAAGTGCCCGATTAGGATGAAGAATCGACTCACTATGTACAGGCAGATCTTCAACCGCCTTATTCAAATCATCAAGCATAAACTCATACATTGTTTGCAAAGTTACCTGCGGCGACGGAGCCTCCACAGAAGCCGAAGTTATCAAAGGAACTGACAGTTTATCCTTAGTAGCCTCATCATACTGGTCAGCATAAAAATTAGCCAAATAAAAATAATGCATGGCTCTAAGAACACGTCCCTGAGCTATTAACTGACGGCGCTGAACCTCCGTACATTCTGTCGCATCCGGTACATCCTCTACGATTAGATTCCACGCAAAAAGTCCCTCATAAGCATTAAAATAAGGGTTCTTATCATTGCCAGTCATTAAGTCTATTCGATTTACAGATTCATCTGCGTAATAATTGGCACGTGTTAACGACGGACTAGTTACGGCAGAAGGAAGTTTAAATATATCTCCTGCTAATACCGCAAGCTGATCGGGATCAAGAAAATGGTAGGAAAAATTATTTCGGATAAAAGCATTATAGTCTTCCCATGTCTTCGGAATCTTCTGCCCTTTCGGCACATCATCCAAATAATCATCACAAGCGGAAAGCATCATAGCCACCATAACAAAAAGCAGACTGCTTATCTTTATCATTTGTTTTTTCATATTATTCATTCTTTAAAAATTCAAATACAATCCCCATACATAATTCGGTTTCACTTTACCGCCTAAATCGTAATTCGCTTTACTATCAAAAGCAAATGTTGCTACATTCTCTACATTGAACTGAAGACGAGCGCCGGAAAGAGAAATTTTCTTGCACCAATGGGCCGGAACTCTGTACGCCAATGAAATATTACTCAAACGAATATTTGATGCATCATACACAAACAAATCCGAATAACGATATAATTCCGTACGGTGTGTATTAAAATTCTCCGTATCATTAGAGAAAAGCAGACGTGGTACGTCCGTTACATCCCCAGGCTGAGTCCAACGGTCCACTATACCCTTAGCAGTAGATGTAATACGTCCGTTCGACATGTTAATGCTTGGAATATTGCTTGACCGCAACTTGTGACCTGCATCCAATATCAGCATTGCTGAAAATTCAAAACCTTTATAACGTAATACATTGGTTAACGAAGCATTATGTATAGGAACAGTCGTACCACAATAAACCAATGCATGATAATCACGTGCAGGACCTGAAGTGACATTATTTTCCGCATCATATACCTGTGGATCACCATTCTCATTCAATCCAGCCCACTTATACGCATAAATACCATATAATGGTTTTCCAACCATAGGATAACTGGTAGGCATACTTATACGGCTATCCCACAAACTTGGTTGCACACTGATGTGTTTTACTTTATTACGATTAAATGCATATAACAATGAAGCGTTCCAACTAAAGTCCTTCTGACGGATAATCTCTCCGCTCAAAGTGATTTCCACTCCCCGGTTTACCATTTTTCCATTATTCGTCATCAACGTTGTATAGCCAAACCCTTGTGTAGGACTACCATTTATAGCAGCAAGTAGATCAACACTATATTTATTATAATACTCTATTGTTCCCGACAGACGATGACGGAACAAAGCAAAATCTACACCTACATTCACAGTCGTTGTCTTTTCCCAACGGATATCCTTATTGGGAGGAGTATTCACAGACCCTGCCATACCATCCACAAGGCTGGAATCATAATAGGAAGCTATCAGATAGGGAGCTGTATTACGCCCAATATTACCACCAATACCGTATGAAGCGCGTAATTTCAACATGTCTACAAAATCCGCTTGAAAGAATTTCTCTTTATAGATATTCCAACTTCCCCCGACTGACCATAAAGGTTTATTCTGGTATTTCGAATTAGTTCCCCACAAGTTCGAACGATCCCAACGAATACTTCCAGAAAGTACATATTTATCATCATACGTATACGATGCATTCGAATAGAAGGAAACAAAACGATTAAGCAATTCACGAGACGAAGCAATACTATTCTGATCTAACTGAGCAGATCCTAACAAGCCCGAAAAATAAGCCAAATCTTTCATATTATAATTTTGCCATGTTTTAAGCTCCGGATCATATCCGTATACCGTATTTTCATCAAAATTAATCAATGAATGGCGCACTTCCTGTCCTAATATCCATACTAAATTATGCTTTTCATCAAATGTTTTATCAAGACTCAACTGTTGACGGAAGTTATAACTATGTTTGCTGTTCTTCAACGTATGAAACGAATCTCCATTCGGCAGATTATATACCAAAGAACTGCCATTCGGTGATTTGCTGGTAAAATCATTAATACGCTTACGCATAAAATTTGACTCTTTCTCACCCAATGATTCATAATCCGAATCACTTGTTTCATATTGGAACATCACATTGTAATTCAACCAAGAAGTCAAATCAAACTTCAACTTAGCATAAGCGCGGGTTTCAAAAGTTTTGGTTGTATTAAGAGCATAATTCAACTCATCCATCGGCACGAGATCTTCTGAATACAGCCCATATTGATCCACTAAATCACGACGTGACTTGTCACTTTGTGAAGGTGCCACAAAATAACTTCCATCTGCATTGACCAACGGATCATAAGGCATGACAGAAAAGCCCGGATCAAACAAATCATATGACTGGTTCTTCTCTTTGCCATATTTCAGATAAACGCCTGTATCAAAATGCAACCAATTGGTTAGCTGTAATGAATTAGTAATATTGATACCTAATTTCCAATCACTATGATTTATATCCTCATAATCATTATCCCAATAAGTAGTAGAGAAATTAAAAGAATTACGCTCTGTTGTTTTACCTACCCTCAAATTATACTGCTGGTAAAAAGGGTTACGCTTACCATATTTTTCTGCCTGATCATAATATTGATAACCGTAGGAAGCCAACTGATTCAGAATTTTATCTCCCTCAGCCATACTGATTTTCCCAGTGTACATATCTAACAAAGTATTAACTCCCAAACTAGGATATGGTCCGTTTTCACGCAAATCGGCAGCCTGCATCTCCGCAGCCTCAGGCGTACTCAATGCCATAGTCGCCCATTCACGTTCCATAGCAATAACATCAGCCGCATTAGTCCGATTTTTTTTATAATAAGAATAAGGGTGCACTGTAAAGGTAGAAGAAAAACTTACTTCCGCTTTACCTTCTTTAGCCTTTTTCGTAGTAATCACAATCACGCCATTAGCAGCTCGCGCACCGTAGATAGAAGCAGCAGCAGCATCTTTCAGCACTGTTACGCTTTCAATATCTTCCGGATTTAAATCAGGCATATTTTCAGTTGTCTGCCCTATTCTGTCTAATGTTGTATTTTCTACAGGAAATCCATCAATCACGACCATCGGATTCGCGACAGCATTCATGGTTGTGACACCACGAATCTGTCCATTCACATATCCAGCCACTTGTCCCTCAAGCATAGAAGACAAGTTATCCATACGTTTCAACTCTAACTTTTCAGTAGAAACTTTAGAAAACGCACCCGTAGAACGTTCTTTCGACAAAGTCTGATATCCAGTAACCAACACTTCATCCAACATTTCAGTGTCCGCATCCAACCGAATAAAAAGCTCTTTCTTTCCATCCACAACCGCCACTTCTTTTGATTTCATACCAATATATGAAACCACAAGTGTTTCCCCACTGTTTACCTTCAGATGGAAACGTCCATCCACATCTGTTACGGTACCATTCTGAGTTCCTTTTACCAATACAGTCGCTCCAATCAACGGTTCATCATTAGTATCTGTAACCACTCCCGAAATAGATTTTTTTTCATTCTGCCGTATTTCTGAAACGACAGTACTTTCCTCTGCCAACGCATAAGCTACCGGTCCACACAAACAAATACAAAAAAGAATTCTTGAAAAAAACAGATTTCCCCCTTTGCACCTTCTTGAGTTTACTGATTCTTCACTCATAAAATTAAAAAAATTTATCAATATAAAAGTCAGTTAAGTAATTCATCTAATTTAGCTATTGTTTTGGGATCAGAAGGACGACTCATATCCACCGATATAATTTTTCCTTCCTTATCTAAAAGAATAAAACGGGGAATCCCCTTTATCATGTAGTCATTCATAAATGTATCTCCATTTACAAAATGCAACTGAATACCCTTTAAACCAGCCCTCACTCTATTTTCCCATGCTTTTTTGTTATTATCACATGAGATACTAACAAAATAAATATCTTTTCCATGGTATTTTTCTTCTAACTTTTGCAAATGTGGAATTTCACGTTGGCAAGGACCACACCAAGTAGCCCAAATATCTATATATACATACTTTCCCTTAAAATCAGAAAGAGAAACTTTTTTACCAGACAAATCCGTACAGTTAAAATTTGGAGAAAGAGCTCCTACCGACAATTTGCGCCAACGATTGCACAATGTCTCAAAATTCTTCACCAATAGCGGTGATTTTACATACCGATCGAACACAGCACAATAAGCATCAGCAGAATCAAGTCCATATCTCTCTACATAAGCATATACATTCTTATTTATTAAGAACTCTGCAATACTAGGCTCCTTCACTTCCGATTCCACATATCGGACTACCGCATCCAAAGACTTTGATTCCGGGTATTGTTTTCTTGCCACTCTGCTTACCGCCTCAACCAAAAATGAACGGAATTCGTCATATCGCAACAAAGAAGCATCCATAACTATCAACTCCTGTAACTTACTCCAATATTCTAAAGAAGCTTCATAAGTAGAATCCTTAGCTATACGCATATGGAAATAAGGATAAGAAGGCAATGTAGCACAAGTAAAATATTTCAAACGTATTTTCTCCATTTCATTAATTTCCTCTGATAATCCGGCATGATCCAACTCTTGCAGATTTACATTCAAAATACTATCCATTTTCAAAAAGAACGCTTTTTCTCCTAATGCCATATCATCAATTTTCTGCTGCTTTCAAACGTCCGTTATTCAAATAGATATTTACTTGTGAACCTGTGCCTGTAATGGCTACACGTTCTCCAAATTTTTTATTTTCAAAAGAAATTTGTATATCTGTATCAGGTGTAAGCAACAAAGTACGACTTATATAATGATAACCTAATGCCACATAAACAGGCTCCGTAACATCGACTACCAATTCTCCCTTTCCTGAAGCATCTATTGAAATAGGAAGTTCTCTCCCGTCAGGAAAATAAAGCATTGCTGAATGATCTTCTATTTTACCACTTATAGACAAAGAAATCTTTGCCGCATAACTATAAAAAGGGAATAACAAACAGACAAAAAGAAAGACTCTCATTTTTTTCTTAAACCACTCCATAAATATTTTTTATATTAAACATTAAAAATTAAGTGCGAAATTAATAAATAATTTGCAAACCGCCTTAATTTATATTACATAAACTAATGTTTAAGTAGCATCTTAACATAAAAAAAGCGATGGAATTCATACAGAGTTCATCCCCGTTCCAATACCCCATATATTCTCCACAAAGAAGTTAAAAGAATTATAGTCACCACCAATACACACCTGCTTAAAGCAAGCGGGCTTATATTGTAATTAGAAAAAAGGAACAGCATAATCCAACAAAGAAGTTAAAAATTAACGGAGAAAATGCCAAACCGTTTGCCCATTCCAAAGACTATCTGTATTTTTGGCAGAAATATTCTGATTAAATGAATGAGAATGTCCTTGCCAAATTGAAAGTACTAGCAGAATCTGCCAAATATGATGTTTCCTGCTCCAGTAGTGGGACTGTGCGCCGTAACCAATCAGGCACATTGGGAAACACCGTAGGCGGCTGGGGAATATGCCACAGCTTCGCCGAGGACGGTCGTTGCATATCCTTGCTGAAAATTATGCTGACCAATTATTGCATATATGACTGTGCCTATTGTATCAATAGAAGAAGCAATGACATTCCCCGTGCCACACTTTCGGTAAGCGAACTGGTAGACCTCACCATCGAATTCTACCGGCGCAACTATATAGAAGGGCTTTTCCTCAGCTCCGGCGTTGTACGCAATCCGGATTACACCATGGAAAGGTTGGTACGTGTTGCCAAAGACCTGCGGTTAGTACACAAATTCAACGGATATATTCACCTGAAAAGCATCCCCGGAGCCAGTCGCGAACTAGTTAATGAAGCCGGACTCTACGCTGACCGCCTCAGTGTAAACATAGAAATTCCCAAAGAAGAGAATCTGAAATTACTGGCTCCCGAAAAAGATCACAAAAGTGTGTACCAGCCCATGCGCTATATCCAGCAGGGAGTACTTACCAATAAGGAAGACCGGAAAAAATTCCGCCATGTTCCACGCTTCGTTCCTGCCGGACAAAGCACCCAGATGATTGTCGGTGCCACAACCGAATCAGACAAAGACATCCTTTATCTTTCTTCTTCACTCTACCAACACCCCACCATGAGGCGCGTTTACTACTCAGGATATATATCCGTAAATACATACGACAAACGGCTTCCGGCACTGAAACAGCCGCCATTGGTACGGGAGAACCGTTTGTATCAGGCCGACTGGCTGTTACGTTTCTATCAATTTAAAGTAGAAGAAATAGTAGATGACTCCTATCCCGACCTGGATTTGGAAATCGATCCCAAACTAGGTTGGGCATTACGGCATCCCGAACTATTTCCGATAGATATAAATCAGGCAGATTACGAAATGATTCTCAGAGTACCGGGCATCGGAATCAAATCGGCAAGACAAATCATCGCATCACGCCGCTTCTCCAAACTGGGATTCTATGAACTGAAAAAAATAGGTGTAGTGATGAAAAAAGCGCAATACTTCATAACCTGCAACGAACTCCCCACCCGAACTGTTAATGAACTGACCCCGACAGGAGTACGCAGACTGTTAGTACCCAAACCCAAAAAGAAAGTGGACGAACGCCAATTAATACTAAACTTCACTGATAACGAATGATTCTGTTTATCTATGACCATACGTTTGAAGGCTTGCTGACTTGCATTTTCGATGCCTACTTCCGCAAAACCTTTCCAGACTCGCTCTTGATGGAAGGCGAGCCGCTACCCTTATTTTATGATGGAGCCATACACATAGCCACTGATGAAGAGAAAGCCGGACGAGTGTGGCGCGGATTACAGAAAAAAATCTCCAAGCATGCCCTGTTCTGCCTGACCTGCTGCTGGTTATCAGAATTACCAAAGGTGGACGAAATGCTTTTCCGCTATATCCGGAAGGCCATAAACTCTCCTCATTCCATCGAAACCAACTTTGCCGATCCTGATGTGCTGGAGCTTGCGAAAATCTATAAAAGAGTAGATGGAGAACGAGTACACCTCATGCAGTTCGTCCGTTTCCAAAAAGCTGCGGACGGAACTTTCTTTGCAGCCGTAGAGCCTCAATTCAACGCACTGCCACTGGCTGTGGATCATTTCAAAGACCGGTTTGCCGACCAGCGTTGGCTCATTTATGATGTGAAGCGACAATATGGATATTACTATAATCTGACGGAGATGGAAGAAGTAACATTTGAAGACCCCCGCCAAGCACATCTGGTCACAGGAATGCTAAATGAAACATTGATGGACAATGATGAGAAATTGTTTCAGAAACTTTGGAAAACATATTTCAAGTCCATTTGCATCAAAGAACGTTGGAATCTCAGAAAACACCGGCAAGATATGCCTGTCAGATATTGGAAATATCTGACGGAGAAACAATAAACAGTTCTTCCGGATATCCCACATCTACCAAAAACAAGGCATGTCCCGGAACAGAACTCCCGGCACTACAACGATCTTTATCCTCTATCACTTTCCTGAACTCATCCACAGTCATTTTACCACGTCCCACTTCTACCAACGTACCTACCACAGCCCTTACCATATTCCGTAAAAAACGGTCAGCTTTAATAGTAAATACCCATTCTGTCCCGCTCACCTGCGTCCATTCAGCATGCATAATCCGGCAATTATTCGTCTTCACATCAGTATGCAATTTACTGAAACTGGTAAAATCAGTATAATCAAACAATACACGGGCAGCCTCATTCATTTTCTCAAAATCCAATGAATTAAAAAGCCTCCAGGCATAGTGACGGTTAAACGGATCTTTCCGGGTAGTCACATAATACTTATAAGTACGATAAGTCGCGTCAAAACGGGCATGCGCATCATCCTTCACCCGCTTTACAGCGTAAACCGCTATATCGGGAGGAAGCAAGCGATTCAATTTCTCCGTTATCTGAACACAATCCAACTCCCGGTCATAATCAAAATGCGCGATCATGAGACGTGCATGCACACCGGCATCAGTACGTCCCGCTCCCACTACCTCTATTTCTTGACGGAGAAAAGTAGAAAGAGCACGCATTAATGTTTCCTGTACACTGTCACCATTGGGCTGAATCTGCCAACCGTGATAATTCGTCCCATCATAAGCCAAATATATGAAATACCGCATCGTAAAGCCTCCGACCAAGTGAAAATTCAATAAATCAGCGGGCTGTTATATGAAAACATCCCTGTTTCAACTCATATTTAATATAGCATTTATCCGACTTCCGAAGATCACGGAGTACCTCGGCCAATACCAACTTCAGCGTATCCGGACTAACATCCTGCATAGGACGTCCATCCGGGTCTTCCACTTTACAAAACCGACGGTAACTGACATCGAAAGTTGTCCCAAAAGCATGAGCTGAATTGGCAGAAGCATTTCCATTGCGACGACGAAGACGTTTCACATCATCTGCCGTACGAAGTACAGAAGTAACAATGATTTGATTAGGATTCAATCCTTTGCAACTCAATGAATCCAAAAAATTGGCTCCTATTGTATCCAATAACGCACTAGCCTGCGGAATCAGAAAAGGAATGGAGTGAGTCAGCGAATCCATGGCATAACGCTCACAGGGTTTTATCTGAACCAATTTGCCACCCAGCCCCTCTGCTTCCGAACGAGAAGCCAACGGACGAATTCCTATTTTCTTCGCCACACTGAGATGAGTATCATTCAAATCACCGAAACTACGTTTATAGCTAATTACACCTTTTATATTATGAGGCTCGTTCATCTTCATGGACATATCTTTTTCCTTGCAACCGGAAGAAACTGTCAAGGAAAACAACAGTGACAATAGCGTGCAACATGCACCTTTCATACAATTCATAATCTAACTATCTTTTCAAATTCCTCGCAAAGATAGATTAAAATCCTTTTTCTGAAAAAGCTTATGCAAATAAATTGCCCGGAAAATAAGAACAATGAAAACCTTTCATTAAATTTGCACCCTATAAACAAGTACATAAAGTACCTAAACTAGTTAAATGATAGAAAAACATATAGTTTTAGAGGATATTGATCCTGTGATATTTTATGGCGTAAACAACGTCAATATGAAAATGATACAAGCTTTGTATCCCAAATTAAAAATTGTGGCACGTGGAAATGTCATCAAAGTATTGGGAGACGAAGAGGAAATGTGTGCTTTTGAAGAGAATATATTGGCATTGGAAAAGCATTGCGCCCAGTATAACTCACTGAAAGAAGAAGTGATTTTAGACATAGTGAAAGGTCGTTCACCCCAAATAGAGAATACAGGGGATACTATTGTATTCAGTGTAACAGGAAAACCGATCGTTCCCCGTAGTGAGAACCAGTTGAAGCTGGTACAAGAATATGAAAAGAACGATATGCTGTTCGCTATCGGTCCCGCAGGTTCAGGAAAGACATACACTGCTATCGCCCTTGCTGTCCGTTCCCTGAAAAACAAAGAAATCAAAAAAATTATTTTGAGCCGTCCGGCTGTGGAGGCAGGAGAAAAACTCGGATTTTTACCCGGTGATATGAAAGATAAGATTGACCCTTATCTACAACCACTGTATGACGCATTACAAGATATGATTCCCGCCGCCAAGCTAAAAGAATATATGGAATTGAATGTGATTCAAATAGCCCCATTGGCATTTATGCGCGGACGCACCTTGAATGATGCTGTAGTGATATTGGACGAGGCTCAAAATACCACCACCCAGCAAATTAAGATGTTCCTCACCCGTATGGGGATGAACACCAAAATGATTGTAACAGGTGACATGACACAGATAGACTTACCATCTTCACAAACTTCGGGGTTGATACAGGCACTAAAAATTCTGAAAGGCGTGAAAGGAATCAGTTTCATCGAACTCAACAAGAAGGACATTGTACGGCACAAACTGGTTACCCGCATTGTGGAAGCATACGAGAAGTTTGAAGAAAAACAGAAAACCTTTCATTCATGTCATTCTGAACGAAGTGAAAAATCTGAAAACATAAAACGAATTTATTGATTTTAATTATAAATAAAGACATGAGTAAAGCATTAACAAGAACAGACTTTAACTTTCCGGGACAGAAAAGTGTGTACCACGGCAAAGTGCGTGATGTATACAACATCAATGACGAAAAGTTAGTAATGGTAGCTACCGACCGTATCTCCGCATTCGACGTAGTTCTGCCTGAAGGTATTCCCTACAAAGGACAAATGCTGAACCAGATTGCAGCCAAATTTCTGGATGCAACTACCGACATCTGCCCCAACTGGAAAATGGCGACTCCAGATCCTATGGTTACCGTAGGAGTTATGTGTCAAGGTTTTCCTGTGGAAATGATTGTCCGTGGTTACCTGTGCGGTAGCGCATGGCGTGCTTACAAAAACGGCGTTCGTGAAATCTGTGGTGTAAAACTTCCCGAAGGAATGAAAGAAAACCAGAAATTTCCCGAACCAATCATTACTCCAACCACTAAAGCCGAAATGGGCCTGCATGATGAAGACATCTCTAAGGAAGAAATTCTGAAACAAGGTCTGGCCACTCCCGAAGAATACGAAATATTGGAAAAGTATACATTGGCTCTGTTCAAACGCGGTACTGAAATCGCTGCAAAACGCGGACTGATCCTGGTAGATACCAAATACGAATTCGGTAAACACAACGGCACTATTTATCTGATGGATGAGATCCACACTCCGGATTCAAGCCGTTATTTCTACTTGGAAGGTTATGAAGAACGCTTTGCAAAAGGCGAACCTCAAAAACAACTTTCTAAAGAATTCGTACGCGAATGGTTGATGGAAAATGGTTTCCAAGGCAAAGAAGGACAACAAGTTCCCGAAATGACTCCGGAAATCGTAAATTCTATCAGCGAGCGCTATATGGAACTGTTCGAGCACATCACCGGTGAGAAATTTGTGAAAGCAGACACTGAAAATATCGCCACACGTATAGAAAAGAACGTAACCGAATACTTGAAATAAATAAAAATGAAAAATTAAAGATTAAAAGACAGGTACAGGAATCTATCCTCCATCCTCTCCTTTTAATCTTTAATTTTCAATTTTAATCAAACATGAACTACCCACAAGAAAAAATCAAGCCTTACAACGCTGACGAAAAGAAAAGCGTCCAAGTAGAGAAAATGTTCGACAACATTGCCCCTGCTTACGACCAGTTGAATCATGCCCTTTCATGGAACATTGACAAAAGCTGGCGCCGCAAAGCCATCAACTGGCTGGAACCTTTTCACCCGCAACATATAATGGATGTAGCCACCGGAACGGGCGATTTTGCCATTCAAGCCTGTCAGACACTTCACCCCCAAGAGCTGATAGGTACCGATATATCCGAAGGCATGATGAATGTGGGACGTGAAAAAGTAAAAGCCGCCGGACTGGACAGCCGCATCTCTTTCGCTAAGGAAGACTGTACAGCACTCACCTTTCCCGACAAACGCTTTGACGCTATTACCGTAGCATTCGGTGTACGCAATTTCGAAGACCTTGACAAAGGACTCCGCGAAATGCACCGCGTACTGAAAGACAACGGAAAACTAGTCATTTTGGAACTCTCCGAACCCGACTGGTTCCCCATGAAACAGCTATATGCTGTCTATTCTAAAATAGTCATCCCCACTTTGGGCAAGCTACTCTCTAAAGACCGTAGTGCCTACACTTACCTGCCGCAGTCCATCAAAGCCTTTCCACAAGGCGAAATAATGACAGACATTATCCGTAAAGCCGGATTCAATCAGGTGAGTTTCAAGCGGTTGACACTAGGTATCTGTACGCTTTATTTAGCAACGAAATAATTTAAAGTATAGAGTTTTATGAAAAAATATGGTTTGATAGGTTATCCGTTAGGACACTCGTTCTCAAAGAACTTTTTCAATGAAAAGTTTCATTCGGAAAACATTGATGCCGAATATGTAAACTTCGAAATCCCATCCATCAAAGAACTGCCTTCTGTGCTATTGGCTAATCCTGATTTAGTAGGGCTCAATGTCACTATACCTTATAAAGAACAAGTCATCTCTTATTTGGACGAACTGGATAAAGATGCGGCAGCCATCGGAGCCGTCAATGTAATCAAAATTGTCCGCCAAAAAGGTAAGACCAGGCTGATAGGCTATAATTCCGATGTGATTGGCTTCACTCAATCTATCGAACCCTTGCTGGAACCCCAGCACAAAAAAGCTCTGATCCTAGGAACAGGAGGGGCCTCGAAAGCGATTGCTTACGGACTGAAAAAATTAGGTTTGGAATGCAAATTCGTATCACGGAACCTGCGTGAAGAAATGCTGACTTACGATCAGCTCACTCCCGAAATCATGGATGAGTATAAAGTAGTTGTCAACTGTACTCCTGTAGGTATGTATCCCCGTGCCGATGAATATCCCAATATTCCATACCAATATCTCACACCCAACCATTTGCTTTATGATTTGTTATATAATCCTGACACTACTCTTTTTATGAAAAAGGGGGCAGACAAAGGGGCAATTACCAAAAACGGTTTAGAAATGCTCTTATTGCAAGCCTTTGGTGCATGGGATATATGGAACAAATAGTTAAGGTATGAAAAGAAAAAAAATGATTATTGGAACGAGTAGTATATTCGTTCTGCTTATTATAGTCCTACTTGGAGGCAGTCAATATATGCTGAACTATTCCTTACGCCCTGAAAACAGAGGAAAGAATTTGGAAAGTTCCTGGCAATATATGTTTAAGACTTACCCCTATCTAAAACCGTGGATAGATAGTCTGAAACAGAACCAAGCACTGAAGGATACCTTTATCTATTCTCCCGACCACGTAAAACTGCATGCTTACTATGTGGCTTCCAGCCGCCCGACAGCCAAAACCGCAGTTATAGTACACGGGTATACAGACAATGCCATCCGCATGATGATGATAGGTTATCTATACAATAAAAAACTGGATTTCAACATCCTCCTACCAGATTTACGCGACACTGGCCTGAGCGGTGGAAATGCCATACAAATGGGATGGTTAGACCGCAAAGATGTAACACAATGGATGGAGGTTGCCAATCGAATTTACGGTGACAGCACCAGCATGGTAGTACATGGAATCTCGATGGGTGCAGCCACCACTATGATGGTTTCGGGCGAACCGCAACCCGACTATGTGAAATGTTTTGTCGAGGACTGCGGATATACCAGCGTATGGGACCAATTTTCCAAAGAACTGAAAGCACAATTCGGCTTGCCTCAATTCCCGTTAATGTACACCGCCGACTGGTTATGCCAGTTGGAATATGGATGGGGGTTCAAAGAAGCATCCGCATTGAAACAGGTAGCCCGATGCCATCTGCCCATGTTCTTTATCCATGGTGATAAAGATGACTACGTACCCACATGGATGGTGTACAAATTGTATGAGGCAAAACCTCAGCCCAAAGCATTATGGATAGTTCCGGAAGCAGACCATGCACATTCCTATCTGTTCAATACTGAAGAATATACCCAAAAAGTAAAAGCATTTGTAGACAAATACATCCAATGAGAAATTTGACATTTTTACTTACTTTTTTCATGCTTCTAGGCTCCGTCCAGCTTCAAGCCAAAGAATATGCCATAAAAGACATACCGATGGTACATTTGCAAAACCGTACCCGCTACGTCAGCAATCCCGACGGTATCCTTTCATCCACCGCTGTCACCACTATGGACAGCATCCTCTACGCTTTAGAGCAAAAAACAGGTATACAAACATTAGTGGTAGCGGTAACAGGCATAGAGGGAGGTGATTGTTTTGATTTTGCCCACCGGCTGGGACAGGAAACGGGCGTAGGACAAAAAGAACGTGACAATGGATTGGTCATCTTGCTTTCCACCGACGAGCGGTGTGTGCAATTCGCTACCGGATATGGCCTTGAAGGGATATTGCCGGATGCCATCTGCAAACGGATTCAGAACCGCTATATGCTGCCCTATTTCAAGGACAATAACTGGAATGCCGGAATGGTAGCAGGAATACGGGCCGTAAACGGCTACCTGGACGGTTCCATGGAAAATATCGGCAATGACGAAAGCGAAGATGATCCCTTGGAATTCATTATCATCTTTTTTGTGATTTTCGGAGGATTTATTGGCATCGGATTGTATGCAAACTGGCGTAAAACACGCTGCCCCCATTGCAAAAAACACAAACTGCAACGTCTTTCTTCCAAAGTTATAGACCGAAGTAACGGAACAAAGACTGAAGAAGTAGTATATAAATGCAGAAATTGCGGACATATCCTCAGACGGAAAGAACGGTCGAGAGATGAAAATTACAAAGGCCCCCGAGGAGGAGGGCCGTTCATAGGCGGAATGGGAGGAGGATTTTTTGGTGGCCACGGTGGAAGTGGAGGCGGATTTAGCGGAGGAAGTTTCGGAGGTGGAAGCTTTGGAGGCGGAGGAGCCGGAAGCCGTTTTTAAGAACAAGAATATTCATAATTTTAATAGTATATACATATGAAAAAGTCAACGATTATTGTAATAGTAGTCATTGTATTAATTGCCATTTGGGGAATAACCTCTTATAATGGTATGGTAAAAATGGATGAATCTGTCAGCACAGCGTGGAGCAATGTAGAAAACCAGTACCAACGCCGTTCTGATTTAATACCCAACCTGGTAAATACAGTAAAGGGATACGCCTCACACGAAAAAGAAACTTTTCAAGCCGTAGTAGACGCCCGTAGCAAAGCCACTCAAATGCAGATCAGCGCCGATGACCTGACTCCCGAAAAAATGCAGGCCTATCAAAAGGCACAAGGCGAAGTAGGTAGTGCATTGAGCCGCCTGCTCGCTATCACCGAAGCTTATCCCGACTTGAAAGCCAATGAGAACTTCAAAGAGTTGCAAGCACAATTGGAAGGTACAGAAAACCGGATCAGTGTAGAACGCAAAAGATTCAATGACACAGCACGGGCATATAACACAGCCATCCGTACTTTCCCCCGTAACTTGCTTGCTGGCATGTTCGGATTTGACAAACGCCCATATTTTGAATCTGAGGAAGGAGCCGATAAAGCACCTAAGGTAGAATTCTAACTCGTAAAAGATACCTGTTTCCATCCTTAAGAAACAGTTTCCGGGTACGGATTGTATGAATTTTACAGTTTTTCTTATTCCAAACTGTAAAATTCATACAATCCGTACCCCATTTTTATCCATTCTGCTAATTTTTCAGCAACAATCAAGTATATTATCCCTAAAATCATTATCTTTACGGAAAGAAACTTTTAAAACTACAAGCAATATGTTCAATTCATTTGGTAATATTTTCCGGTTAACCAGTTTCGGTGAATCCCATGGACCGGGAGTAGGCGGCGTCATTGACGGCTTCCCTGCCGGTATTAAGATTGATATGGATTTCGTTCAGCAGGAACTGAACCGCCGCCGTCCCGGACAGTCATTACTTACCACCAGCCGCAAGGAGCCTGATACAGTGGAATTCCTTTCAGGTATATTCGAAGGCAAGTCCACCGGCTGCCCCATCGGATTTGTGGTATGGAACAAGAACCAACATTCAAACGACTACGAGAATATCAAGAATCTGTTCCGCCCTTCACACGCAGATTATACTTACATGCAAAAATACGGAATCCGTGACTACCGTGGCGGGGGACGTTCATCAGCACGAGAAACCATTTCACGTGTAGTAGCAGGAGCTTTAGCCAAATTGGCATTGAAACAACTAGGAATCAGTGTCACAGCTTATACCTCACAGGTAGGACCTGTCAAACTTGATAAAGATTACAAAAGCTATAACCTCGACTTGATAGAAACAAACGATGTGCGTTGTCCCGATCCGGAGAAAGCCAAGGAAATGGCAGAACTTATCTGGAAAATCAAAGGAGAAGGCGATACAATAGGCGGGGTAGTGAGTTGCGTCATCAAAGGATGCCCTATCGGACTAGGGCAACCCGTATTCGGTAAGTTACATGCCGCACTAGGAAATGCCATGTTAAGTATCAATGCCGTAAAAGGTTTCTCTTACGGACAAGGTTTTGACTCCATGGAGCTAAAAGGCAGTGAGCAGAATGATGTATTTTATAATAATAACGGAAGAGTAGAAACAAAAAGTAATTATTCCGGAGGAATACAAGGAGGCATCAGCAACGGGCAAGACATTTACTTCCGTGTGGCATTCAAGCCAGTTGCCACAATTCTGATGGAGCAACATACAGTAAATATCAACGGCACAGACACGACCATGAAAGCCAAAGGGCGTCATGATGCCTGCGTACTGCCGCGTGCCGTCCCCATTGTAGAAGCCATGGCTGCCATGACCATTTTGGATTATTATCTGATAGACAGAACTACACAACTATAAGAATCATTCAATTATGGAAATAAAACAATACATTAAAGAAAATGAAGCGCGCTTCATGGAGGAACTTTTCAGCCTCATCCGTATTCCCAGTATCAGTGCTTTACCCGAACATAAAGACGATATGCTGGCCTGTGCCTTACGTTGGAAAGAACTTTTGTTGGCAGCCGGAGCAGACGAAGCCATGGTAATGCCCTCACAAGGCAATCCATTGGTATTTGCACAAAAGCATGTAAGCAATGATGCTCCTACCCTATTGATTTATGCCCACTATGACGTAATGCCTGCCGAGCCGTTGGACCTGTGGAAAAGCCAGCCTTTTGAACCTGAAATTCGTGACGGACACATTTGGGCACGTGGAGCTGACGATGATAAAGGACAAGCCATGATCCAAGTAAAAGCATTCGAATACGTAGTAAAAAACGGACTGCTGAAACACAATGTGAAATTTATTTTCGAAGGTGAAGAAGAAATAGGTTCTCCCAGTCTGAATACCTTCATCAAGGAACATAAGGAATTGCTGAAAGCCGATATAATTCTTGTTTCGGATACCAGTATGCTAGGCGCGGATCTTCCCTCTCTGACCACAGGTTTACGAGGACTGGCTTATTGGGAAATAGAAGTGACCGGTCCGAACCGTGACCTTCATTCCGGACACTTCGGCGGAGCGGTAGCCAATCCTATCAATACCCTGTGCAGTATGTTAGCCCAAGTCATTGGCGAAGACGGACACATCACTATCCCCCATTTCTATGACGATGTAGAGGAAGTACCGGCAGCCGAACGTGAGATGATTGCACAAATTCCTTTCGACGAAAAAAAATACATGGAAGCCATCGGTGTAAAAGCACTGAAAGGTGAAAAAGGATATTCAACTTTAGAACGTAACAGCTGCCGTCCCTCTTTTGACATTTGTGGCATCTGGGGCGGATATACAGGCGAAGGTTCAAAAACAGTACTTCCCTCAAAAGCATATGCCAAGGTATCGTGCCGACTGGTTCCACATCAAAACCACGCTGTAATTTCCCAATTGTTTGTGGACTATATCCAGTCTATCGCTCCGGAATATGTACAAGTTAAAAGTAACCCCGATGCACGGAGGCGAAGGATATGTATGCCCCATCACCTTGCCCGCCTACCAGGCTGCCGAAAAAGGCTTTGCTAAGGCATTCGGGAAAAAACCACTTGCCGTACGCCGTGGAGGAAGTATTCCTATCATCAGCGATTTTGAACAAATCCTAGGTATAAAGACCGTTCTCATGGGATTCGGATTGGAAAGTGACGCCATCCATTCGCCCAATGAAAACTTCTCTCTGGATATATTCCGCAAAGGAATTGAAGCTGTGGTAGAATTCCATCTCAATTATTAATCAATAATAAAAATGAATGCGGCAACAATCTTTAAAACTCTGACAACTGTTACTCTTTCAATAACATTACTAATTACAGGAGGTTGTAACAATATGGAAGCAAAAAAAGAAGAAACAGGAAAGAACACGGCTATAGAAAATATCTTTGCCCGAAAGAGCGTCCGGACCTATACACCCCAACCGATAGAAAAAGAAAAAGTGGATTTATTAGTAAAAGCTGCCATGGCTGCACCGACAGCAGTAAACAAGCAGCCCTGGGCTTTCGTGGTAGTGGATGACCGTAAAGTATTGGATAAACTGGCCGCCGAACTGCCTTATGCCAAGATGACGGCACAGGCTCCGCTAGCCATCGTGGTTTGTGGTGATTTAAGCAAAGCCCTGAACGGAGAAACAGATAGGTACTGGATGCTGGACTGCTCTGCCGCATCCGAAAATCTGTTGCTGGCAGCAGAATCAATGGGGTTGGGAGCGGTATGGACTGCGGTCTATCCGGAGAACGACCGCATTGCAAAGGTAAGGTCAGTCTTGTCTTTACCAGACCATATCATTCCTTTCAATTTGATTCCGGTAGGTTATCCGCAACATCGGGAAGAAGCTAAAGACAAATTCAAGACCGAAAATATCCATTATAACAAATGGTGAACAAAGGTCTAGAAATATAAATTAAGTCGGCTGGTTTAATATAAATCAGCCGACAATCTCTTTCCATTCATCCATAATCAATTTTTCTCAATCTCTATTAGCCTTATCAAGTTTCTTTTTGGCTTTTTCTATCTTGCTTTTAGCTTTATCCAAGGTTTCCCCAACCTCATCGGCTTTATCCTCAATTTGATCTTTGGCATCATCCACCACATCTTCAACCGATTCTTTGGCTTTTTCTATACGCTCCTCGAATTTATCCTTTCCTTTCTTTTCGCCACAAGATGTAACAGCAAACACCGTCATGCACACTAACACTGTAAATAATTGTCTTTTCATACTTTCTATTTGATTATAAACTTGATTTTAAACTATGTTCAAATATAAGCATATAGCCTATTTCTTACAAATTCAACCTGTTCTTTGATACATATAAAATCTAAATCCGACAGGAAAAAAACTTATCCCATCAAAAAAAGCCACCATAGCAAGGTGGCTTTCAATATATTAATAAAACATTCAATTCTATACTACCTGTCAAACTACTTTGTAGCAGGAGCCGTTTTAGCAGGAGCCGTCTTTATATTAATAAGAATACTATTTTCAACCCCTTCCTTGGTTACATATACTATTCTATATGCCTTCACCCCTTCTTCTTTCAGAGAAAGAGAAGCACTTTTAAGAGTTGATTCGGGATATTTTTTGGCTATGGCATCTTTAACAGATTGAGGAACCTCTTTCAGGTCTATGTTTTTAAATCCGTCTTCAACGGCAACTGTATCATTCTTTACTTTCATGGTATCATCAGCCATGACAAAAGTTCCTACACCAAAAAGGAATACAAGTGATAAAAATATCTTTTTCATAATGGTTAAATTTAAATGTTTACCTACCGACAGATATCATAAAAGACAAGAAAAATATACATCATATTCAGTCATTTCCTCCCATTAGAATATCTTCGCTAAGTAAGAATACTAAACTAAGAAAATTATATTGAGAACTAAATTATCAAGAAAAGAAGTACACACCAAATATATAAACTAAAGTTTGTGGAAATAAACATTCTTTAATCCACACCAGCTTATGCTTCCACAGGCTTATTTATTCCGGCTTTCCTGATCATTAAGTAAATAGGCTTCTGTAGAGATAGTTGTACAAACGTTTGGCATAATGCAGCAAAATACGTACTTTTGCGACTCATTTATAAAATACAGTTTGAATGAAAGCATTAAAAGAACGCATTTTACGGGACGGAAAATGTTTCGAAGGAGGAATACTGAAAGTAGACAATTTCATCAATCACCAAATGGATCCTATCCTCATGAAATCCATTGCTGTAGAATTTGTACGCCGTTTCGCCTCTACCAATATCAATAAAGTTATGACCATCGAAGCCAGTGGTATAGCTCCCGCCATCATGGTAGGCTACTTACTGGAACTTCCTGTTGTCTTCGCCAAGAAAAAGAAACCCGTCACAATGGAAAATATGCTCACCACCAGTGTATATTCATTTACTAAAGACCGTTCTTATGATGTATGTGTCAGTAAAGATTTCCTGTCCAAAGGAGACCGTGTTCTTTTTATTGACGACTTTCTCGCCAACGGCAATGCAGCCAAGGGTATCATCGATTTGGTAGAAAAAGCCGGAGCCGAACTGTCCGGAATGGGATTCATCATCGAAAAAGCATTCCAACATGGCGGAGATTATTTGCGTAATGCAGGTATCCGCGTAGAATCATTGGCCATCATTGAAAGTCTGGACAATTGTGAAATCAAAATAAGATAACCCCATGCAGGAATCTCAAACCGCCCAATCCAATACCGGACTGATTTACGGATTGAACGACCGCCCCCCTGTACGAGAGGCCATTTTTGCTGCCATACAGCATTTGCTTGCTATTTTTGTAGCCATCATCACTCCGCCTCTTATCATCGCTGGAGCATTAAAACTGGATTTGGAAACCACCAGTTTCCTAGTATCCATGTCTCTCTTTGCCTCAGGTATTTCTACCTTTATCCAATGCAGACGGATAGGAGGCATCGGCACCGGTCTCTTATGTATCCAAGGAACCAGTTTTTCATTTATCGGTCCCATCATCTCGGCAGGTATGCTGGGCGGACTTCCACTGATTTTCGGCACTTGCATCGTGGCATCATCTGTAGAGATGGTCATCAGCCGCATCTTAAAATATACCCGTAAAATAATCACCCCTCTGGTATCGGGCATTGTAGTCACTTTGATTGGAATGAGCCTGATAAAAGTAGGTATCACAGCTTGTGGCGGAGGTGTTTCCGCCCAAAGCAACGGCACTTTCGGAAGTTTTGAGAATCTAGGTCTAGCTCTGCTGGTACTTATCCTCATTATCCTTTTTAATAGAAGTTCCAACCGCTACCTACGTATGAGTTCCATCGTTATCGGTCTGATTATAGGATATTTAGTTGCCTGGGGACTCGGTAGAATTGATTTCTCGGCAGTACAAAGTTTTGGTGGTTTCAATATTCCCCTCCCATTTAAATACGGACTGGATTTCGACTTTTCCGCATTCATAGCTTTGGGGTTAGTATTCTTGATAACAGCCATAGAAGCCTATGGAGACATTACTGCCAACTCACTGATATCAGGAGAACCTGTAGAAGGAAAAACATTCATCAAACGTGCTTCGGGAGGAATTTTGGCAGACGGATTCAATTCGATGCTGGCAGGTATTCTCAACTCTTTTCCAAACTCCGTTTTCGCGCAAAATAACGGTATGATACAACTGACAGGAGTAGCCAGCCGATATGTAGGCTATTACATTGCAGGTTTTCTTATTCTATTAGGATTATTTCCCAGTGTAGGATTAATTTTCTCCCTAATGCCCGAACCTGTATTGGGAGGCGCTACTTTACTGATGTTCGGAACAGTAGCTTCAGCAGGCATTCGTATTATCGCAGCACAGAAGATCAACCGGAAAGCAACATTAGTCATCGCACTTAGTTTCGCTTTAGGTTTAAGTGTAGAAATGGTTCCTGAAATACTATGTCAATTTCCGGAATCAATAAAGAATATTTTCTCATCCGGCATTACAACAGGCGGAGTGACTGCCATCATTTCAAATGCACTGATACGGATGAAAGAGTAAAAACAAGTAATTTTCTCATAATTTGGAACTAAAGCATTAACTTTCTTTGCAAATCAGCCAAGAAAGGGAGAATAATATATATCTTTGTTCCAAAATATGATTATGATTACAGAGGATTTACAGAACCTATATCAAACCTATCTCGGAGAAGTACCCGAAGAGATTGTAGAATTACCCTCATCCGGTTCCAACAGGCGTTATTTCCGGCTGACCGGAACCCAAAAACTGATTGGCGTATACGGCACTTCCAAAGAAGAAAACGAAGCCTTTCTTTATATGGCAGCACACTTCCGCAAGAAAGGTCTTCCTGTTCCAGAAGTATACATCTGTTCTGAAGACAAGAATTGTTATTTGCAAGAAGATTTAGGAGATATCCTGTTGTTCAACGCTATTGAAAAAGGGCGGGCGACCAGCGTCTTCTCCGAAGAGGAGAAAGAAATGCTGCGCAAGACCATCCGCCTACTGCCTTCTATCCAATTTGCCGGAGCAGACGGCTTTGATTTTTCACACTGTTATCCCCAAGCCGAATTCAACCAACGTTCTATCCTTTGGGACTTGAACTATTTTAAATACTGCTTTTTGAAAGCTACCGGCCTGGAGTTTCAAGAAGACAAGCTGGAAGATGACTTTCAAAAAATGAGTGATGTACTGCTACGCAGCTCTTCCGCCACCTTTATGTATCGGGATTTCCAAAGCAGAAACGTGATGATAAAGGATGGAGCACCTTGGTTCATTGATTTCCAGGGAGGACGTAAAGGACCGTTTTTCTATGACGTAGCCTCTTTCTTATGGCAGGCTAAAGCTAAATTTCCCGAAACCCTGCGCAACGAACTGTTGGAAGAATATATAGACGCCCTCTCCAAATACAAACCAGTAGACCGTGATTATTTCTTTAGCCAGTTGCGTCACTTCGTACTCTTCCGCACCTTGCAGGTATTGGGAGCCTACGGTTTCCGTGGCTATTTCGAAAGAAGCCACATTTCATCCAAAGTGTACCATACGCCATCGAGAACCTGCGACAATTGCTTCATAATGAATACCCCGAATATTCCTACCTGTGTTCCGTACTAAAAGACCTGACCGAACTGAAACAATTTAAAGATGACTTAAAAAAACGGCAACTCACTGTGAAGGTTATGAGTTTTGCCTACAAAAAAGGAATACCCAACGACCCCACAGGCAACGGTGGCGGGTATGTTTTCGACTGCCGTGCCGTAAACAATCCCGGAAAATATGAACGTTACAAACCTTTCACCGGGTTAGACGAGCCTGTTATTCGTTTTTTGGAAGAAGACGGGGAAATATTCCCATTTTTAAATGCTGCCTATTCTTTAGTGGATGCTTCAGTAAAAAGATACATGGAACGAGGTTTCAGCAATCTGTCTGTATGTTTCGGCTGTACAGGCGGACAACACCGTTCTGTTTATTCAGCGCAACACATGGCAGAACATATCAATAAAAAATTCGGTGTAAAAGTAGAACTCATACACCGTGAGCAGAATATAGAACAAACATTTGAAAGAACATTATGAAAGCAATGATTTTTGCCGCCGGACTAGGCAGCCGACTTAAACCTATAACAGACACCCGTCCCAAAGCTTTAGTAACGGTAGGTGGAAAAACCATGTTAGAGCACATCATCTTAAAGCTGAAAGCAGCAGGATTTGATGAAATAGTGATCAATGTACACCACTTTTCCAATCAGATTCTTGCTTTTCTGGAAGCTAACCAGAACTTTGGAGTCAACATACAAATCTCGGACGAAACAGACTGCCTGCTTGATACCGGCGGCGGTTTGGAAAAAGCATACCATTTATTATACCATCCTGAGAATATGTTTACCCAAAAAGGCGAAACCCCGTATGAACTGATATTCGAAAATCTGAACAAAGGGATGGATGAGGAAGAGATAATCGAAAAAACCTTAGGAGTTATGCGGAAAGAATGCTACTTACTCCACAACGTAGATATCCTTTCCAATTGCGATTTTGAAAGTCTGATGTATTATCACCAGCATAGTCCTAACATCAATGCCACCCTTTTAGTCAGTCCACGCAAGACCTCCCGTTACCTGTTGTTTAATGACGACAATCTGTTATGTGGCTGGGTCAATAAGGACACCATGGAAACCAAACCGGCAGGATTCCGGTATAGAGAAGGGGAATACCAGGAATACGCCTATAGCGGAATACAAGTGACCACCCCTAAAATTTTACATCTCCTTCCCAAAGGAAAATATTCCATTATCGATTTCTATCTCTCCATATGTCACAGGGTCGACATCCAGTGCTATGTAGAAGATGACTTGCAATTGCTTGATATCGGCAAACCCGAAAATTTGGAAAAAGCGGAAGAGTTTCTCAGTAAATTCTAAGCAGTCCTAAGAAATATATCCATAACATAAAACAGTATCCCGCCTGAAATAATGGGTTATTTCAGGCGGGATACTGTTTTGTTTGCTAGCAAACAGCTTCTTATTCTTTCGAATAAAATGGGCAGATAAAAAAAGTCGTAATTTTATGAAGTGCCCCCAAAAAAGTTAAACTCTTTTGGGGGGCACTTCTTTATGACCAAAGGTTCAATTTATTTTTCTGAGCTTCTTCCAAAGATACCGTTTTTACCTGCTTGGCACTGTTTTTCAGACGAAGATCCTCATATTCTTTGTTCAGCCTTTCCACAAACTCAAAAGAAGATTCCGGATTCAGCAAACGGGCGGCTACCAAGGCATTCTGTGAAGCATCTTTCATGTGAATGACCGGACCTCCATAAACAGGTGCTATTTTCAAGGCAGTATGCAGCTTGGAAGTAGTGGCTCCTCCAATCATAATGGGAATGTCCAGCCCCGCACGCTTTAACTCTACAGCCACATGCGCCATTTCTTCCAATGATGGAGTGATCAGCCCGCTTAATCCTATTATATCCACCTTTTCCTCTATAGCCTTCCTGACTATCATTTCGGCAGGAACCATCACGCCAAGGTCTATAATTTCATAGTTATTACAAGCCATGACCACTGATACGATATTCTTCCCAATATCATGCACATCCCCTTTTACGGTAGCCATCAATACTTTTCCTGCACTGCGGACACCTTCCTGTTTGTCGGCCTCAATAAGCGGCTGCAAAATCGCTACCGCCTTTTTCATGGTACGGGCAGTCTTCACAACTTGCGGTAAAAACATTTTCCCTGCTCCAAACAATTCTCCGACTTTATTCATACCTTCCATTAGCGGACCCTCAATAATATCCACTGCTTTAGGATACAGTTTAACCGCTTCTGCCAAATCCTCTTCCAAATGATCGCCAATGCCTTTTATCAAGGCATACTGAAGCCGTTTCTCTACCATCGGTTCCTCACGCCACACATCCTGTTTCACCGCTTCTGTTCCGGTCGCCGTATTTTTCAACGCCTCAGCAGTCTCTATCAAACGTTCGGCAGCATCGGGCCTACGGTTTAAGACCACATCCTCTATCCGTTCCAGCACATCAGCAGGAATATCCGTATAGAGCACCGAAGCAGCAGGATTTACAATACCCATATCCATACCTTGACGGATAGCGTGATAAAGAAACACGGCATGCATCGCCTCACGGATATAGTTATTTCCACGGAAGGAGAACGACAGGTTGCTCACGCCACCACTGACGTGTGCACCGGGCAAATTCTTTTTGATCCATCCGGTAGCCTTGATAAAATCCACCGCATAATTATCATGTTCCTCAATACCCGTAGCCACAGCCAGTACATTAGGGTCGAAAATGATATCATGAGGATTAAAATCCACCTGTTCTGTCAATATTTTATAAGCACGGGCACAGACTTCAATCTTACGTTCAAAAGTATCTGCCTGTCCTTTTTCATCGAAAGCCATCACTACAACGGCAGCTCCCAGTTTTTTTATCAGACGGGCATGTTCTATAAATATCTCCTCCCCTTCCTTCAAAGAAATAGAATTGACAATGGACTTTCCTTGCAGGCATTTCAGTCCGGCCTCAATGACTTCCCACTTGGAAGAGTCAATCATAACAGGTACACGGGCTATGTCGGGTTCGGACATGACCAGATTCAAGAAAGTAGTCATCTCCTCCCGGGCATCCAGCAAACCGTCATCCATATTTACATCAATCACCAAAGCACCGTCTTCCACCTGCTTGCGAGCGATACTTAGCGCTTCCTCATATTTCTTTTCATTGATTAAACGGAGGAACTTACGGGATCCGGCCACATTGCACCGTTCGCCTACATTAATAAAATTCATTTCGGGAGTCTGCTCCAACAGCTCCAACCCGGAAAGCCACAGCCTCTCAGGAGTGGTGGCAGGGATATGAGGAGATACCCAGGCAGAACCGGAAACGATCAATTCCTGATATTTTGCAATATATTCCTCCGTTGTACCACAACAACCACCGATAATGTTTACTAATCCTTCATCGATATATTCCTTCACTTCTGAAGCCATTTCCTCCGGAGTCTGGTCATACTGTCCCAAACTGTTAGGAAGTCCGGCATTGGGATAGGCACTTATATAATAAGGTGCCCGTGCAGCCAGCCCTTCCAGAAAAGGTTTCAATTGTTTCGCTCCGAACGAGCAGTTCAGCCCGATAGAAAAAATAGGCGCATGCTGTACGGATGCCAGAAAAGCATCCAATGTTTGCCCCGAAAGAGTACGTCCTGCAATATCCGAAACAGTAACAGAAAGCATAAGAGGAACCTCACGCCCTATCTTCTTCATTGCCGTTTCCGCAGCATAAATGGCCGCTTTGGCATTCAGGGAATCGAAAATGGTTTCTATCAGAAGCGCATCCACTCCTCCTTCCAGCAAAGCTTCCATTTGTTCCTGATAGGCAGCGGCCAGTTCATCGTATGTCAAAGCACGCAAGGCCGGATTATTGACATCCGGACTCATGGAACAAGTTTTGTTGGTAGGACCTACCGAACCTGCTACAAATCTAGGTTTATGAGGGGTCTTCGCGGTATATTCGTCAGCCATTTCGCGAGCAAGTCCGGCAGCGGCCAGATTAATCTCACGGCACAAATCCTGCATATGATAATCTGCCATCGAAACCCGTTGGGCATTGAACGTATTTGTTTCAATAATATCAGCCCCTGCTTCCAGATATTTATGGTGGATATCCTTTATCACATCAGGGCGGGTAAGACAAAGCAAGTCATTATTGCCCTTCATCTGTCCGGGCATCTCAGCAAAACGCTCTCCCCGGAAATCCTGTTCAGACAAATTATACCTTTGTATCATAGTTCCCATTGCACCATCAAGAATGAGAACTCTCTCGTCAATTAGTTGTTTTAATGTAGCCATAAGTCTATTTTTGGGGTACGGATAACACGGATTTCACTTACCTTTTAAACATACGGTCCATTTCGCGACGGTCGTCCTTCTCTTTCAATGACTCGCGCTTATCATATTGTTTCTTACCTTTAGCCAATGCGACAACCAGCTTCGCCAGTCCTTTCTCATTAATAAACAGACGGACAGGGACAATCGTAAAACCGGGGTTCTTTCCGGCTTCTTCCAATTTCCGCAGTTCTTTCTTATTCAACAACAATTTACGTTCGCGACGGGCAGAATGGTTATTGTATGAGCCGTAAAAGTATTCGGCTATGTGCATATTCTTCACCCACAACTCGCCTTGCACAAAATAACAATAGGTATCTACCAGACTGGCTTTGCCCAAACGGATGGACTTTATCTCGGTTCCCGTGAGCACGATACCTGCCGTGTACGTATCGATAAATTCATAATCGAACGATGCACGCTTATTCTTTATATTAATAGGAGTCGGTTTCATTAATTTAAAATAACAGATAACTCATTAAACACAGCGGCAATCAATGCCGGACAAACAATTATAATAACTGAAGCAATCAAGGTGTATCGTGTCAGTTTCTCTTCATTTACCTTCATCAGGGTACGCGCACCCTCGAACACCACGAATATAGTATAAAATTGCAATATCCAATGGAGAATGGAAATAGAGAACAACCCACTGACAATATCGAGCACAAAAGTCACTACCATAGAATAACCTACAAACTGCTGATTTAGTTCATACTGGTCTTCACGTCCTAACAGTTTCTTGCCCAACTGGTCTATGGCGTATGCCGCCAAAAAATATCCTCCGAACAAGGATACAAATATAGCACAACATCGTGTCATTGCTATCTGGAAAGCAGCGACCCCTGCCGTATTCCCAATGAATGTACCTATAAAAACGGACAATCCGCATAAACCTATCATGGGATAAACAAATGCTCCCAGCACTTTACGCCTATCCTCTTCCTTGCCAATTTCCTCCCATGCTTTTGCCGGAGATGAAATCAGCGATATTACTCGCTTAAATAAATCTTTGTAATTCAATGCCTAATCTATTTACCTCAGTTCAACTTCAATGAAATGCAAAGGTAATTAATTCACTGGAATAAACGAATAAAAAAACGCATACTTCTCTTGGGGGAATCAAAAAATAAGCCTACTTTTATTATAGATTCAGAAGAAAGACAAATATAACTAAGGAAATATGACTAAAGAAAAAACATTGAAAGCTTTAGAATATAAAAAACAAACGCTAATTCAGAAGAAGGATGTCTGGGAACTTTCTCTCCATAGGGAATGCATAGTTTTATAATCAGATTCATCCTTAAAAGATCTTATCCATATCTCTAAACCTTTCCTGCCCCATGGTTAAGGGTTTTCTTCCTGTTTGTTTTATCTCCGCAAGCCTTGGGAGTTAATTCCATAGCCTTGGGAGATAACTCCAAAGCTTATGGAGACAACTCCAAAGGCTATGGAGATAGAATACATCCGTATAAAAAGGCTTAATCAGGGAAGAGAAAAGGCTTATGCAACAGGAACGAATGTGATATGTTGTTATTACGGCAGCAGAAAGATCGAACCGTTTAAAAATTCATGTCAACTCTTTGCACACGCAGGAGGTATATACTGAATCTAAAGAAAGATATGAACAGGAAAATAAGAAGTAGGCCCCGTCAAATTTCTTCCCCCCCTTATCTTATAAATTGAACCACATAGTTCCATTAAATAAAAATCCCCTTCAACCGTAACTGAAGGGGATTTCACTATATAATAAAGTATTATTAATAGCTTCCTCGCATATTCGAAGCACTACATTTCACTGTAGAAACAAGTTCTTTGTCATTTTCTCCCTTTGCAGTCACCTTAACTACAATAGTATCACTCTTAGGTACTACTTATCGAAAGTTTCGTAAAATTCCATATCATTAAAAGGCATATGGAAACTAATCAAAGCACCTCCTGTCTGATAAGCATCATCAGCCCCTTTGGTCTGTCGAAGTCTTGTCACCAATGTATCCTCCTTGGCTTCTACAGCATATAAATGGAAATCATTCATGTTCAGCTGTTCTTTAGTTTTAAAGGTAAAAGGTACGTTGACATATCCATTTATAGCCCATATCTTATTATTAGAATCCTCCAATGACACTAGTGCATACTCATTTTTCAATGTATCAGCCTGAACATTAAAATCTTTATAATTCAAAATAGCTATTAGGCCAACTTCACTTACCTTATAAGACTTTTTCCCCTCTGTAATCGCTTCTCCTTCCATCAGTTTGATCCCTACCTGCACACGCTTGTAATAACTGCCATCAGATGCCTTAAGACCGGCCAATACACTTGAAGCCACTGGAGTATAAGTATATCCCCATGCATCTCCTTTCAGGACAGGTCCACCAAAAATACTACCATCTTCCACAGTAACGATCTCATAAAGATCATAATTGGGGCCGCTATCACCATCATTCAAACAAGAACTAAAAGTAAACACCGATACTAACCCAGCAAATATTGCTGCCAATTTCATTTTTTTCATTTTCTTCTTTATAATTATTAGGGTTTGCAAAATTAAATAAAAGAATCGGTTTCCAAGAAAGAAACTTAATTCTTTTTATTGTTTTAATGATTAAATGAAAAATTGGCTTAAATACTGCGTCGCCACTTGTCTTTTAACATTATTTTTTATTCATGTTTCATCCTCTGATAAGACTTGCTTTATCTTTTGTTTTAACTATTTTTTTCACCGAAATTCACTTGTAGCCTATCCGCCATTAACCCATTAATAAAAATTAATACATAAAAGAACAAGCAGTTTGGCTATAGTATCACTTTATTTCCTATCTTTGAAACAAAACAACTTAATAACAATAAAACCTAAGATATTACATGATACCTATACATTGATTTTTGCCGATAAGATCAATTTCCATTCCTAACCGATTCGGTAAAATAAACTATTTATGAACGCTGTATTCTTCAACGAATACATCCAAACAAGCCCTAGATTTATGACCGATTTCACCCCGTGGACACTCTTTGTCGATACAGGCATCATCTCAGTACTGCTACTGCTCGGCAAACTCATGAGAGTAAAAATAAGATTCATCCAAAGGCTGTTCATCCCCCCCAGCCTGTTGGCCGGGTTTATAGGACTGTCCTTGGGACCTCACGGTTTCGGCATCATACCTCTTTCCACCCAAACAGGAACTTATGCCGGCATATTGATAGCCTTCATTTTCGGCGCTCTCCCACTCACCTCACAAAAGGCAGCCAAAGGAGATGCAGACAATATAGGCAGCATGTGGGCATATTCACAGGCAGGAATGTTGTTGCAATGGGCTTTTGGAGGACTGTTGGGATTGCTTGTCCTGAACCGGATATGGCCCTTGAACCCTGCCTTCGGCATCACTATGCCAAGCGGCTATTGCGGCGGGCACGGTACAGCAGCAGCCATCGGACAGGCTTTCAGCCAGTTCGGATATGACGAAATTCTAACTTTGGCCATGACTGCCGCCACCTTCGGTATCGTAGCGGCAGTCATTATCGGACTGATCATTATAAAATGGGGGACAAAGAAAGGGCACACCTCCTTCCTCGCCAATTACGATGACCTTCCTCACGAATTACAGACAGGCCTGTTGCCCGGCGACAAACGGGAAAGCATGGGTGAAAGTTCTTGCTCTTCCATCTCCATTGACCCGCTGACCTTCAATCTTATCATTGTAGCAGTGATAGCATTAGGCGGATACTGCATCAGCAAAACAGTATCCCACTTTATGCCGGGGTTTGAACTGCCGGTATTCAGTTGTGCATTTGTGGTAGGTATATTCATCAAAAAGATATTCGACAAAACAAGAACCAGTGATTATGTCTGCCCGCAAACCATAGGCCACATCAGCGGAGCCTTTACCGATTTTCTGGTAGCTTTTGGAATTGCTTCCATTAAAATATCTGTTGTAATAGAGTACATCATACCCTTATTAATTCTGTTAGTCTCAGGATTAATCGCAACCCTGATTTATGTTCTGGTCATGGCCCGCAAACTAATGAAAGAATGTTGGTTCGAGAAAGCTATCTTCACATGGGGATGGTTTACAGGAACTATGGCTATGGGCATCGCATTGCTCCGCGTTGCAGACCCCAAAATGCGCAGCCGATGCCTGGATAACTATGCACTGGCTTACTTGTTCATCGCCCCGGTAGAGATTTCTCTGATAACTTTCGCTCCGGTAGCTTTCTTGAACGGTTACGGACTGGTGTTTACGGGAATCTGCCTGGCGGCAGGACTTGCCGTACTGGCAACCGCCTATATCAAAGGTTGGTTTATCAGGAAACAATAAATGGAATGACACCGGAATAACAAGACAAAAAAAGTAAGTTAACTTGCTTGACCAAGCAACATAGGTTCGTCAGCCAACGAACGTATCTTACTTAGCTATTGAAGCCAACTTACTTTTTTTATATCAAAACGCATGAGCTTATACCCGACAAAGTACGCAAAAGTCCTTGTCATACAATCTCCGCAAACTCCTCAATATGATTGTCCACATATTCTGCAATCCGGGCAGTTACCGACTCTTCCATATCCATGAACTGCTCTTCCAACTCATCAAAGGCCTCGTATTGCTCATACATTGCCATAAATTCCTCATCATCCCTGTCCTTTTCCAAATCAGCACGGTTCTCATCATATATTTTCTTCGCGCTATAAATCAATTTGGCAAATTCTTTCGCTCCAAACTGCCGCATTGCTTTTGCAAAAGGATTATCAAAGATATAAGGTCCAAAACCATTCTGTATCAATTGTACAAAACCACCTTCATTTATTTCTTCACGCAAGAAATGATACCCCAACAATGAATGCTGGTAACCATTGAGCAAAGGCATTGTTTCCGCATTGACAACACCTCCTGTCACCTCCAAGTATTTATCTATAAACACCTTCAAGAAACCATCCATGCCCTCTTCCGCACCTCGGCGCAAAGCTTCGTCCGTAATTGCTATTTTATTTGCTTCCATTCCTATCATTATAATATAGGTACAAAGATAGAAATTTCATCGGAAAGAAAAAACATTTTGGCAACTCTAGTTTGCAAAATGCTGTCCTGCAATAAATTTATTTTATTTAAAGATAAAAAGTGACGGGCAACAAGTTGCAGAAAAGAATAAAACGACTAACTTTGTAGGCGAAAAGAATAACCAATCTTTTCACGTGGTTACGAATATTTATTTTATTACCAAAAAACGTAAAGAATATGACTTATTCACACGAAGTAGAACACATGTGTGTTGTGAAGAAAGGTCCCAATCACGGACCGGCTCCTATTCCTGAAGAAGGAAAGTGGGTAAAATCAAAAGAAATTAAAGACATCTCTGGTTTGACTCACGGTATTGGTTGGTGTGCTCCTCAGCAGGGTGCTTGTAAACTAACCCTTAACGTAAAAGAAGGTATCATCCAGGAAGCATTGGTAGAAACTATCGGTTGCTCAGGTATGACTCACTCGGCTGCCATGGCTGCTGAAATCCTTCCGGGCAAGACTGTATTGGAAGCATTGAACACCGACTTGGTTTGTGACGCTATCAACACAGCAATGCGCGAACTATTCCTTCAAATCGTTTACGGACGTACTCAGTCAGCTTTCTCAGAAGGCGGTCTGATTATCGGTGCCGGTCTGGAAGACTTGGGTAAAGGTCTTCGCAGCCAGGTAGGTACTTTGTATGGTACTTTGGCTAAAGGTCCCCGTTACCTTGAAATGGCTGAAGGTTACATCAAGAACGTATTCCTGGATAAGAACGACGAAATCTGCGGTTACGAATTCGTTCACATGGGTAAGTTCATGGACGAAATCAAGAAGGGTACTGATGCTAACGAAGCGTTGAAGAAAGTTACAGGTACTTACGGACGTGTAACTGAAGAACAGGGAGCTGTTAAGAAAATTGATCCACGTCACGAATAATTATAAGGAGGAAAGAATATGATTAGAGAAGTAAAATTCGAAAGCCAAGACCGTCGTATCAAACAGATCATTGCTGCTTTGAACGAAAACGGCATCAAAGACATCGAAGAAGCTAACGCAATCTGCGAAGCTGCCGGACTTGATCCTTATAAAACTTGTGAAGAAACTCAGCCTATCTGTTTCGAAAATGCCAAGTGGGCTTACGTAGTAGGTTCTGCCATTGCATTGAAGAAAGGTTGCAAAAACGCTGCCGAAGCTGCCGAAGCTATCGGTATCGGTCTGCAGGCATTCTGTATTCCGGGTTCTGTAGCCGACGACCGTAAAGTAGGTATCGGTCACGGTAACCTGGCTGCTATGTTGCTGCGCGAAGAAACTAAATGTTTTGCATTCCTGGCAGGTCACGAATCATTCGCTGCTGCCGAAGGTGCTATCAAAATCGCTGCAAAAGCAGACAAAGTACGTAAAGAACCTCTGCGTTGTATCTTGAACGGTTTGGGCAAAGACGCTGCACAGATCATCTCTCGTATCAACGGATTTACATACGTTCAGACTGAATTCGATTATTTCACAGGTGAACTGAAAGTAGTTCGTGAAATCGCTTATTCTGACGGTCCTCGTGCAAAAGTAAAATGCTACGGAGCCGATGATGTTCGCGAAGGTGTAGCTATCATGTGGAAAGAAGGTGTAGACGTATCTATCACCGGTAACTCTACTAACCCGACTCGTTTCCAACATCCGGTTGCAGGTACTTACAAGAAAGAACGTGTTCTTGCAGGTAAGCCTTATTTCTCAGTTGCATCAGGTGGTGGTACAGGTCGTACTCTTCACCCGGACAACATGGCTGCCGGTCCTGCTTCTTACGGTATGACAGACACTATGGGTCGTATGCACTCTGACGCTCAATTCGCTGGTTCTTCATCAGTTCCTGCTCACGTTGAAATGATGGGATTCCTAGGTATCGGTAACAACCCGATGGTAGGATATAAAATTGACGAGCAAGAAAAACTAGATCAAATCCCTGTATCTTAAAATATTATCAAAAAAAGGAAGGCTGTTTTCACGCCCTCCTGTCTGTCCGCACAATTATATAATCCCGTATTTGCAGTATCTCACAGAAGGTAGAGTTAGCTGATGTCTAACATGATAGCCCCTTTACCTAGTTGTTTTCGGTCTGTTCGAACTAATATACATTTTAATATCAGACTTCCCCTGCCAAATTCACATCAAAAACGAGGTTTTACAAATTTGTCATCTGGAGATGTAAAAGACAACCCCGGAACAGAACGGCGGATATCTTTATAGGCATGTTCTTTAATCAGTGAATAATCTGTAGCATCCAAAGCATAGTAATAATCATCTTTATCTGTCGATAACTTTACAGTCCAGTCAAACATATTTCCAAAGATGGTCAACTCATCTTTTGCCGGATCGAAACCGGGGAGAGCTGATTTCACCAAACTTCCATCACTATTGATAATATAAAAATGATGCTTGCTATCTACCATATACCCCAAAGTCCGACGGCTACGGAATTCAGTAATAAACACATATTCCGGCAAGACTCCTTCAGGCAACTGAATAGCTTTCACATACGGACGTCCTTTGGTGCACTTCAGATGGAACAATTTATGGTTGGCATCTAAAACCAGATATCCCTCATCATAGTCTTTACGAGTAGTTGGATTGCCCGAAGCATAGCATGCAGGAAAAGCAAACCCTTTCTGAACCAGCATATCCGTAAACAATTTGCTTTTCGCCTCATCGATACAATTCGTCTCCATACGAATAAATTCTATACCTTTATCGGTAAAACGGAATGCATCTTCGGGCATTTTCAAATCCACCCGTTTGGACATGGACTCCATCAGAAAATAGAGTCCTGTCTGGGGAGCATTGATGGCTGACGGCACACTCTTGAAAGTAAAGTTTGTCAATTGAATATCTTTCGGACTAACTGCCTTACCACAAATGGTATCAGGGAAACGTTCGTCCGCCGTAAGCTGGCGCACATAGAGAGAAGGCAACAAACTGTCTACCTGCTGTTGTGTATATGTATTGCCTTTCGTATCATAGCGGTGAAGTTGCTTATTCTCATCTAGTTGTGTAATAACAAAATCACCAAGTACGGAACTATACATAGTAAAAGGAGTTTTGACAGGCTTCAGTGTGAGAAAAGCATAACACCAAGGCAACTGCCATACAAGCAGGACAGCTACGGTAATATAAAAAAATATTTTGCTGAATCGAATCATGTTTGTTTGATTTTTTAATAATAAACATTCAATTAGTCTTGCTTACCGGCCTTGAACCGTACCACAGAAATCCACGAAAGAGAAGCGGCAAGCAACGTATAAAGTGTCAGACAGGGCAAGAAACTATTATATGCCTCCGCTCCCGGAGCCAGAAAGTAGACACGGAAAATCAATGCCGCAATAATCAGATTCAAAACCCTGCGCTTCCATGTGGGTTCCAGGCAAATCCATGAAACAAGCAGATAACCGGCAAATCCGGCAAAAAACCATGGAGCCGCAGATAATAAAACACGCTGCACCAACTCACTTGTAAAATGTTGTGGCAGATAAACTCCCATCATAATAAAACTCATAGCAAAACAGGTCACCAGTGCAAGTACGCCATAGGCCAACATTGACATGACCATTTTCTTCTGTGAATAAGGCAAATGCAAAGTAAGCTTCAAACACTTACGTTGCATCTCGGGGAAAAACTGTACGGCAGCAAGCAAGATACCGATAAGTAAAGGGACAAATTGCAACAAATCAATAAATATAGCATCCTTCTGGACCATCACTACCCATAAATGATCGATTCCCTGTATGGCAATGGTACGGCCAATACGAAGCATGGAATATCCTGTGATCCCTATCATAAAAAGAGTTGCCAGCAACCAATACCAACGCGTTTTTATCCACTCTTTATAAAATATGGCTTGTATCATATTTCTTCTATTTAGTTTACATATTAATACTTTCCGGTAAGACCGATAAAGGCATCTTCCAGACTTACATTTTCGTGCTGCAAACCAGTAAAGGGAACTTGACTTTCCTTCAACAGTTTCTCCACATCCACGGGAGGCAAAAAGGAGTACGTTTCCAAGGTTTGACGAATGACAGCCGGATGATAGCAAGTTGCCGGCAACTGAGGCTGATAACCCTCGGGCACAGTACAAGTATATCTTCTCAGCTCTTTCATCAACGTTTCAATAGGCTGTTGAATAAGGATAGAGCCATAATCCATAATAATACAATCATCAATCAACCGCTCCATATCCTGAATAATATGGGAAGTCAGGAAAACAGTCTTGTTCTCGGAACGGGCATAATCACGTAAATAATCCACAAAAAGACGGCGATAGCCCGGATCAAGTCCTAAAGAGAAATCATCCAGAATCAACAACTCCGGATTTTGTGCCAGGATCAGTCCCAATGCCACTTGCGAACGCTGTCCGTTCGACATTCTTGAGATACGTTGCCCCGGAGCTACCTTCAATTTATTCATCAAGTCATAATAAGCCTCCTTTTTCCATTGTCCCGGATAAAAAGAAGCATAAAACTTTTCTATTTGTGTGATATTCATAAACTGATATTGAACATGACCTTCCAGCAATAAACCGATATTCCTGCGTAAAGCAGGATTCATGGTCTGAATGTTCTCACCAAAGATGCGACATTCGCCTGAACGCGGCTGAAGATAACCGCTCAATATATTAATGGTTGTCGTTTTCCCTGTACCATTTTTACCCAACAACCCCAAGATACGCCCTTGAGGAACTTCAAAACTCAAGTTCTCATAAATCTTGCGTTGACCGTAATAATGGGTCAGGTTCTTACATTCTATAATTGCACTCATGCTTTATAAATCATTTTTCGTTTGCTATTAGAAACACGCCAGGAAAAGAATAGGAATCAAGATACCGGCCACCAACTCGATTCCTCCTCTGCCCCACAATCCTTTAGGACCTTTTATCATCACTATACCGCTGACAGTGATAATAATCAGACAGACAGCAAAAGCATCGGCAAACCAAGTCCACCACTTACCCGGATTGAAATGGAGTTGTACCATGGAAGAGATCAGCGGACGGCGCTTCACCCCCTCGTAGACAGCATCTTTTGTCCGGGTGTTAATCACCAGACTTGAGCCTCCTTTCAGAAAAACCTTAATCAGATCCGGTTCCGGGTAATAATATTTAGTAAAATTTCCGGCTTCGCCCAGCGGTTCCAACAAAGTCAAAATCATCTTCTCATTAACTTTGCTCTTGTCCGACAGATCCTCTGTTATTTTATATTCCGTTCGTGTAACTGTATAATGGGGATTTATGCTATCCCTATGGTTCATCACGATACCCGAAATAGCATAAATCAAAATCATTCCCGCAAAGAAGAAAGACAGATCACGATGGATGATCCGGCTCCACTTGCGGAATGCAGTACCTTTATTCTGCGATTTCATAAGAACTGGCTTCCATATAGTAGAATGACAGATAATCTTTTCCGGTAGCAGCTTTTCTTTCTGCTATCTTTGCGCGAAAGTCCGCAATACGGGCTTCAGGGGTGCTGGCTGTTTCACCGCGTGCTTTTTTTTCCGAATCACACCCGGCAGCAGTTTCTCCATGAGATTTTTCAGTCTGTGCTTTCAGTTTAGCCTCCCAGTTTTGCAAGTAAGCTTCATCTACCCGCTGTTCCTTTAACGTTCCGGTCACTGTGACAATAGCGTTGATGCATTTGGTATCAAACGAGCCCAAAGGTCCGGCTTCCACACGAATCGTTTTGGTATCATCACTACCCATCAGGAATATTTTTGTAGCTCCGTGCTTGCAGGTATGTGTGCAGATTCCTTCGATAGTCACCTCCTTGTTGGCCAGTGAATCGGCATGCACCAGCAGATTATCGATGCTCAATGCCGCCGGAGCCGCCTGCTCCGTTTTTTCAGACTGGCTCTGTTTGTTACTGTTTCCACAAGAAGTAGTAGTTACTAAAGCTGCCATTAAGGTTGCAGCGACCATAAACTTAATTTTCATATGCTAACTGTTTTTATTTTTTAAAAAAAGATGCCCAATGAACAAACGGCATACTGGGCCGTTCCGCATTTTTTATAATATGCCGCCTGCCATTGAACAGACAAAGACAGGTTATATTGTTTCATGATGGGATAATCCCCTTGCAGACGAATCCCCACCATACTATAACTATCAGATAAATAGTCAATATTTGCCAATAAAGTCTGGGCGGACGACTTCGCGGTATTCAATCTCGGTAAAGAATATTCAGCCGATAAATTGGCATAATATCCACCGTTAGCTTCTGCGGTCAATCGTAGCAGCCTCTTCTGATACAGCAAACGGGCACGCAAAGAACTCTCCAAAACAGACAAGTGAACAAACCGGGATACGGCGTTGTAATCCGTTTCCAACCGATGGTAGATTATGTTTGGGACAATTGCTCCTCCCCATACACCTTTATCGGTCAAAAGCTTCTCCCACAAACCACTTACGGCAATCCGACTATTCGTGACCTTCATTCCCGGAGATGTACTAATTAATGCTCCATAGGAGCTTCCGCCCGCCTCTCCGTAAATATTCTCCATTCCTTTACGAACTATATAGCCTGCATCCAGTTTCACAGCAAGGTGTTCTGCCTGCTGAAGTTCCCGCATCCAGGTCACGTTTCCTTTCAAATCAGTCGTATTCAATTCCAGCAAAGTGAGATTATTGGCATTGCTCAATTTCTTGTCCATTGACATACGGTCAATTGAAACTGTGGCCGATATCCCCTTTTCCGTATCAACTGGCAGAATGCCTATGCTTCCTCCCCACCGGATGCCTTGATGCTTCGTCCCGGTCTGGTTTCCGGCGAAACGCACATAATCCATGCCCAATCCCAACATATGGTATACCGAAGTAGAGCCTTTATCTGCAAGGAATGAAATCTCACTTTTCTGCTGATAAAGCCGGAAATCTGCGGAAACTCCCAAACGATATGTCCCCAGACGATATCCTGCTCCCAAAGCAAAAGAGAGATCGGAAGCTGTATTACGCGGACGCGGATCTTTATCCCGATAATTATGAGACGCTCTGTAACCACCGGTGATTCCCCATGTCCAGGAACCTGACTCACTGGCGTAACCTCCATTGAAATAATAAGTTTCTCCCTTCAGGAAACCACCAATGGAATCACCAGTCACGTAAGGAGCGATCAATTTCCAGTCTATATTTTCATTCCATAACACATTCTCCTGCTTCTCACTCCTGTATCCTGCTGAACCGAATACACGATCACGTTCCGAAAGAATAACGAAGGAATTGACATCTACCCCGATACGGGTATCCTTATCACCTTCCTGTTTCAAAGATGCTTTTCCTTTATCATGATAAGCTCCATTTACGTCCAGCCTTGTCCATATATACGGAGTATAGTAATAATAAAGTGCCGGATTCTGCCATATCTCGCCACGAAATCCAGTCGCAAATGAAGCGGTACGGATTACCTTATCGGACAGGGAGAGTGTGTCGGTAGTCTGCCCGAAGGCTTCCTGCCGACTCTCCACAAATAAAGCAATCAGCAACATAATGATAATTCGGATTAGCATCATGAATAATAAAGATTTATATATCAATAAGACGGATTCAATTATTTGTTAAACAGGCTCGGAGTAGCCGCAGGTGTGAAATCAACGGTAGAGTTATTTGTATCCTGCAATACTTCCCGATCACCATCCTTGTAGGCGGCTTTACGCATTACGCACTTTCCGATGTTTTCTGCAACGGTATTGTTCATACCGATATAAGTATGCCCCATATCCAGCCCGGTAGAGGTTACATTCCACTGCCATTCATTGGAAGCACCTACATTTACAGCATCAATCACCCATTCATTGGGGAACTTATATTTGCTTTGCGGTTTACTGGCTGTTCCATTTTGCATAATATACGTATAGTTGTATGCATAGTCTGAAATATACTTTTCTTTAGTCATACTTTTGGGTAATCTGCCAATAGCATAAGCGCGATTTCCCTGTTTATTCAACACCCAGATAGTTTTGGAATAACAATAATAAACATCTAGATTGGGAACAGCCGGATTATCCACATCTTGCTTTGATTCAATATACCACTCAAAATTGGCTTTACTTAAATCTATAGAATTCGGATTAGCCTCTTTATGATTGATCGCATTGTCACAAAGGATAAAGGATTCTCCCGGTTGTACCGGATAATCTGTTCCACTGCCCGGTACTGCTACAACAGAGCCTACCGCAATAGCTTCATCCATGATATCCGGATCTACCGATTGATATTTCTGAGTAGTTTGGAATTGTGATTCCATAAATATCAATCCATCCGCATACAAAACTTTATCCGAGTTATTATAGATACGTATATACTGGTCGCCATTATATTGCTTACCTGCTTCATTATAGGTTCCGGGAATAAATATCTCGGCAATCACAAAATCAGGATCACCTGTATTGAGTACATGAACCTTCAGTTCCAGCTTGTACGACCCTCCAGATACGGCCACATTCTGTTGTACTCCCTGTACATCGACTTCCACCGGAGTTCCATTCTGTGAGTAAGTTCCCTTACCAATGAAAGTTACATTATACAACCCGTCCGCCAGTTCAATACTCTGAGCCGGATAGGTAATGTCTGTCTTGACAGATGTATTTACATTTTCAAAAGTATAGGTTCCACCGGTCAGTTGCAGCCCCTCGATAGTTGTATCTACAGTAGTGGTAATACCTACAGTGGATATGCTCACTTTGTCATCATCACTACATGCGGTAAATCCCAGCATTGTCACAAAAAGGACTAACATTGTCAATTGATTCTTTTTCATCTTCATCTCTATTTTATTGTTCATTTACTAAAAGGTTAAGTTCATTTCCATACCGAAATAAGGCGATTCGGACGTTCTCCGTTGCAGTACGCCCCGTAACGTATAATCAGGATAAATACCCAAAAGCCGGTTTACATAAAAAGCCAGATTCAGATACTTACCGATCCGTTTACTCGCCTTCAAATTGATATCCATATAAAAAGGCACGGTAGTACGCTCAAAATAAGTGGCTGAATATTTCTCCACCAGATGCTGTAACTGAATATTGTTTTATCCTCTTCGCGAAACGGATGCGTTTCACCGGATTGATCTATATAGCTTACTGGCACGCCATTATTCCACAAGTTCCGTCTGTTGGTATACCAAGTGCATTGTGCCGACGTAGAGAAAGTAAGTCCCAAACGCTGTATATAGGTATCAAACATAAAGTTCGTATTGAATGCCTGGCTTTCTGTTCCGTTGTCCCCATTGTACAATCCCACATATTTCAGCTGTTTATTGTCCAACAATATAGAAGAGGCCTTATATTGAGGAGAATCCGAATTATAAATTGTCTTTATCCAGGCTCCATACATAGTGACGCGAGTCTTGAGCGATTCTATTCGTTTGGAAGCGAACTGAAACTCCACTCCTTCTTTACACACCTTCATTACATTACCTTGTGTGGAATACACATCCAGATTATATTCATTTGTATAAGTCAACTGAGAAAGTTCTGGAGGAGCCGTCAATGCTGATCCGTCGATACTAGCAGGATCATATAGTTTATATGCCAATGACCTATAATAAGTGATATCATCAAAAGCATTATTCATCCGTTCGCGGAAATAAGTTATCGACAGGCGGTTTCCCTTATAGCTGACGTCGGCCCGCACTTCCCATTTCATGTTACGTGCTGGTTCCAATTGATAGTTTGTATTATCCCATTTATATGTCATCATATTGATACGGCGATAATCCGGATTGGTATGGTAATAATTCAACTGAATCAAATCTACATACTTAAAATCCGGATATAGCTGTGCGGTGGTCGGCATACGGCTGATCCAGCCCAAACCTCCCGAAAAGGAAACATCCCATCCGTTTGATACCGGTAAACTCCATTGCAAGTCCAGACGAAGATCGGGATATATCTTGCCCTGCATCTTATATTTAGTGTCCAGCCCCAATAAAGACTGCAAACGGATACCAGCCGTAAAAGCCAATTTATGTCTATTTACAGGAAGATTCAACACCTCCTCGGCATAGAAGGCGAAAGGTTGCAGCTCCGGTATATCCTTAAAACGGCGAGGCCGTGTACTCAAACTTTCACTGATGGGCCGTGTCACATCGAATACCTGGCCTTCTCCCAAATTCTTCTGATAATTCCATTCCATCCCCATATTCATCGCATTCTGTAATACCCCAACGGGAAAGCCAACCGCGTACGGGCGGAAGCCGTAACATATAAAGGTTTACCATCAATATCCATCTGTGCCACATAATTATAAGGTAGATAGATGCCATCAAACTCTCCGGTTTCTGTCTGAGTAGCAATAGCTGCCGGACGATTCAGAGAAACGGACTTTATTTCACGCATCTTCTCCCACTGCTGACTGACAGAAGTAGCCACACCAACCTCACGAATCCATAAATGGGCCGGAAACTTCATGCTCCATTTCCCCGCTATCTTCAGGCTGTTAAAGTCCGATTTATAAGAATCTTCCTTTACTGTCGCATCTTTATCCCTCTTCGCATCATCAAACGAGCCGGTATAATCGGAACTGATATTCCAATGAATATTACGTTCATTCCATAACCATTTGCCATCCAAGCGGGCGGAAGCAGTAAGGCGAGTGTAATTTTTCACACTGTTACGCGGATCTATTTTGGACTCCAAATAGTTTAAATCAGCATTCAACACATAACGCCCGTTCCCATCCAGCCGAATTCCCTTGCCTACAGAAAACAGTTTACTGGTTTTATCAGCCTTAAAACGCGCAGACAAGGGGCTCTCATTCATTTTACGCTGAATGATTACCGCACCGTTTGCCACATTACCATAAGCCACGGAAGGAATGCCACGAATGATTTCCACCTTCTCAATATTATCGGTTGAGATGGTACGCATATCTATCCCTTTTGACATTGTGCTCGTTGCATTCACTGCGGAAGTACTGTTTGGCATATATTGCAGATTCGCATCCGTATTCTGGGAGATACCATCAATATAAAATCCAACTCCCAATGAAGAGATATCCTCCGTCTTACCTGTTTCACGTATCCGGATCAGATTGGCCTGCCCCATCTGAGGATCAGCCGACTTTCCTCCAGGTACTAATTCCATCAAGTCACTGAAACTGCTGGGCTGAAGATGTTTCATGGCTGTACGGTCAACGATAGAAGCGCTGGTAGCGCGTTTTGATTCAGAAGCGGTCACCACTACCTCGTTCAGCGCCATGACCGAAGGTTTTAAATAAAAGATTGCTGAAATATCCCCAATGACCTTCACTTCTTTTTCTGTAGAATCATATCCTAAATAGGATACAATAACCCGATAAGTTCCAGGATGGATATGTAGAAGTTCAAAATGTCCATTCGCATCTGTTATTCCCCCATAAACAATCTGCTTATCCACAAACAATTGAACTGTAGCGTAATCCAACGCTTTATGAGTCTGCTCATCCAGTACAGTTCCCCGAAATACAAATGTCTGCCCCCATAAAAGAGACACATTGCTACAAATTATAAATAAAAAAATATATGCAATCTTACAAATCATTTCATTCTCTATTGGTTTGCAAAATTACAATTCATAAAAGCTCGGCACAATCCCCATTTCTAGGTATATACTAAATTATACATAGATCGGAGATACCTACATGACGGTATACAATTTACAAATAAAATCACTTTCACCTAAACTTTATATTCACATTTTTTTCAATGATAAGATAAATACATCTACTTTTTACCTATTTCAATGGGGAAAATGCCACGCCATATAAATACAGTTCATT
>VOFI01003347.1_pt1 | contig 82789 bp, 93 predicted proteins | sample 5384131 | NCBI WGS metagenome assembly VOFI01 (sample SAMN12384728, study PRJNA508395) | human gut metagenome | isolation source: healthy gut H | host: Homo sapiens
TGATTATCAAGAATATATTGGCCGGTCAGAAACTCCCGGTCTATGGTAAGGGCGACAATGTGCGCGACTGGCTCTATGTGGAAGACCACGCTAAGGCTATCGATGCCGTATTGGAACGCAGGCCGTATCGGCGAAGTCTATAATGTGGGCGGATTCAACGAAGAACAGAATATCAATATCGTGAAGCTCATCATCGATATTATTGCCCGTATCATGCGGGAAGAACCGAATATCGTAGGGTATTGAAGACCGATGTGAAGAATATTAACGAGGATTTGATTACTTTCGTGGGCGACCGTCCGGGGCACGACATGCGTTATGCCATCGATCCGTCGAAGATTGCCCGTGAATTGGGCTGGTATCCCCGAGACCCCTTACCGTGGGGATAGAGAAAACTGTGCGTTGGTATTCGATCATCAAGATTGGGTGGACGAAGGAGTCAGCGGCGATTATCAGAAATATTACGAATAAATGTACGGCAATCGTTGATTGCCCTAATAAGATACGAACGATGAAGGCATAGTATTGGCCGGAGGCTCCGGCACGAGATTGTATCCCATTACTCGGGGAGTATCGGAAGCAGATGCTTCCGGTGTATGACAAACCTATGATTTATTACCCCATATCGGTATTGATGTTGTTCTGGTATTCGTGAGATACTTATTATCAGCACTCCTACCGATTTGCCCGGATTCAAGAGATTGTTGGGAGACGGCGGACAGTTCGGCGTGCGTTTCTTCGAGTATGCCGAGCAGCCATCGCCCGATGGACTGGCGCAGGCGTTTATCATCGGGGAGAAGTTTGTGGGGAACGACACCGTGTGCTTTGGTGTTGGGCGACAACATCTTTACGGGCAGAGCTTTACCCGCATGCTGAGACAGGCCGTTGCCGATGCCGATAAAGGAACGGCGACGGTGTTCGGTTACCGGGGGGGATCCCGAACGTTACGGTGTAGTCGAGTTCGACGAAAGCGGACGGGCGATCAGTATCGAGGAGAAACCGGTAAAGCCTCGTTCTAACTATGCCGTGGTCGGTCTTTATTTTTTACCCTAATCGGGTCGTGGAGGTTGCCAAGCAGGTGAAACCATCGGCACGGGGAGTTGGAAATAACCTCGGTGAATCAGGTCTTTCTCCAATCGCAGGCTCTTGGCGTACAGTTGATGGGACGAGGTTTCGCTTGGCTCGATACCGGTACGCATGAATCGCTGTACGAGGCATCGAACTTTATCGAGACCATCGAACACCGACAAGGGCTGAAAGTGGCCTCTTTGGAAGAAATCGCTTATCGCATGGGGTGGATAGACAAGGAACATTTGCTCGGACTCGCCGAGCCGATGAAGAAAAACCAGTATGGACAATATTTGATAAGACTGGCGAACGATGAGCTTTGACCGGGTGAGATGGATCGAGTTGCCCAAAGTGGCAGATAAGCGGGGAAACCTGTCGTTCATCGAGGTGCATTCCGTTCGAGGCAGCGCGTATTCCGTTCGGGTGACGATAGCGGCGCTTTCAAAGAACAGGGAGGAGTTTATCGTGGCTGTTCGCTGGCGTTGGTATTGTCGTCGACTTTGTACGATGCCGGCGATTATATAGAAGATTTTGAAGAGTACCGCACTTTATTGAAAAGGAAGGAATGATGAGTAAAAAGAGCTTCGGTGGACGATTGCCGACTGATACGATTGCCCAAGCACGAGCGAGAGAATGGAAACATCACTGTGGTGGAGAATGACATCGACCTGCCTTTTGCCGTGAAACGGGTGTACTATCTGTATGATGTGCCTGGCGGAGAGGAACGGGGCGGTCATTCACACAAGCAACTTTACCAGTTGTTGGTGGCGGCCGGTGGATCGTTCGATGTAATTCTCGACGACGGCATCTCCACCCGTACGGTGACTTTGAACCGACCCTCCTACGGGCTGCTTATCGTGCCGGGTATCTGGCGGGTACTCAATAATTTCTCGTCGGGGTCGGTCTGTTTGGTGCTGACTTCCGATTATTACGAAGAGTCGGATTATATTCGCGATTATCAAGAGTTTAAAAGAAATTAGCCGATAGATGAAATATCCCCAATTATCCCTACGAGAAACCAATGCTCCTTATATGGAGGAGATGAAGACCACCGCCGCCGAAGTTATCGAGGGCGGGTGGTATATCCGGGGAAGTACGTGTCCCGGTTGGAAGAGCAATTATGTGCATATCTGGGTTGTCGCTATGCGGTAGCTACGGGAAACGGGTTGGATGCCTTGCGTTTAATGTTGCGCGCATACATCGAGATGGGTGTCATGCAGCCGGGCGACGAGGTGATCGTGCCCTCGAATACCTATGTAGCTTCGGTTCTCGCCATTACCGACAACGGGCTCGTACCTGTGTTCGTCGAGCCGTCGATACACACATACAATCTCGATACTTCTTTGGTGGAGCGGGCTGTAACCGCTCGCACGCGGGCGATTATGGTCGTCCATCTGTACGGTCGGGTTTGTTGGGACGAATGTCTGAAAGACGTAGCTGCCCGTTACGGGTTGAAAATTGTAGAGGATAACGCTCAGGCTTTCGGTGCGGTTTCGCCGGTGGCGGGATTGCAGGGCTCGTTTCACACCGGAGCTTTGGGCAATGCCGCCGGATTGAGTTTCTATCCGACCAAAAATTTGGGCGCATTGGGCGATGCGGGAGCAGTGACGACTGATGACGGGGAACTGGCCGAAGTGGTCCGAGCATTAGGTAATTACGGCTCGGCAGAGCGGTATGTGAATCTTTATAAGGGAGTGAACAGCCGCATGGACGATTTGCAAGCTGCATTCTTATCGGTGAAATTGAAATATCTCGATGAGGATAATCGCCGTAGGGTCGCTGTCGCAAAGGCATATTCCGAACATATACATGGCAAAGGAAATCGTACTTCCCGAACCGGGAGGTGAGGGAGAACACATTTGGCATCAGTATGTCGTACGATGTTCCGAGCGGAACCGGCTGAAAAACTATTTGGAATCGGAAGGGGTGGGTACTCTCATTCATTATCCCATACCTCCACACAAACAACAGTGTTATCGAGAATACAATCGATTGCCTCTGCCTATTGCCGAACAGCTTGCCGATGAGGTATTGAGCCTGCCGATGTCGGCTTATCTAAACGAATCCGATGTGCTTGAAATTGCGAGGATCATCAACCGGTTTTCTTAAACTTTTTGTTTTAACTTCCTTTTTAAGCGATGAAACAGAGATAAAAACTCCTTTTCGTTTGGACCGGATACTAAATTTCCAACATTCTTTTTTTCTCTGTCCAGATCTTTTGCATTCAGTAATGGAGAAGGGACGTTGCATGTTTTGATGTAGTCTCCCGGCTGGCAAGTATAATCGTAATAAGGACGTATCTCGTCGGTTAATTCTTCGGGTGATACGAGGCGACCTTTTAAAAGCAGGAAATCGTCGATGTTAGTACTGTCGGAATGCTTGATGAAAAGGATGCGCCGTGCAATAGGATTGCGGTTATAATCTAAACATAGGTAGAGACCTTTCAGCATATGGGGAAAATCATACATAGGTAATTGTAGATAAATGGTAAATAAAGCCATTTGCGGCATTTCCCGTTCATTGAACATAATGTAGGCATTTTGATGATTGCTGAACATACCTATGCCGCAATGAGTCGTATTATATGTGTTCATGTGCATTACTCTTACGTAAGAGTTGTTTTCGGAAGCAGAGATTAGATAAGGCTCTACTTTCAATGAATGCGATGAGGACGATAAACTGTAACTGATATAAATTCCGCTGTAATTATATACCTCTTGCACCGAGTTTTGCATTTCTTCGGTTAGCATGTTTAAAAAAGGATTTGCTTTTTCTTCTGCACCGGTATTGGGTTCCAATCGGAAAAGTTGTGTTTTCAATTCCTGTAAATTGCCTAACAACCTCTTTTTTGATATATTGTTCACTTGTGAAAGGGCATAATCCAACGCTATCTTCTTCATTTTCTCCTTTATTGATACCACTCAAATAGGTGGGTAATACGCTGGAATATAAAGAAGATAATACGCTGGCTGCCATGTTGGTATAGTCGGCGATTTCCTTCATTTTTACGCCTTGATTCCGTAAATACTCTATTCGCTTATATATGTCAAGCAAATCGTTCATAAGCATTAAATTTCTATCGAACCTTAAAATAATTATACAAAGAAACTAAACTTCTATTATGTTTTCATTGCATAAATATTTCATTAATGTTACGTTATAAAACTCTGAAAATATGGTGTTTATAAATAATAAAAATTCATTTTTTGGGCTTTTGAAGTTGCGTTACATTTGTCGACGAAATCAAGAATATAAGAGATCTGATGAATATAAACGAACTAAAAAAGTATTTCTTCTAACCGAAAGTTATCCGATGTACTTTTTATCTTTTGGGCAGGCGGTGCGGCTTTGTTGTCTTATTCGTTAGTATATGCTTTACGTAAACCGTTTACGGCGGCAACATTCGATGGACTCGATTTTTTTGGCATGGACTATAAAACCGTAACAAGCATTGTACAGATTTTTGGTTACTTTCTATCGAAATTAATAGGTATTAAGGTAATTTCGGAATTGAAAAAAAAGAAAACCGGTTACGATTTATCATTTTGTCGGTAGCCGTTGCCGAATTATCTCTTGTGTTGTTTGGTTTGCTTCCCCGGCCGTTCAATGTATTTGCTCTCTTTTTTAATGGACTCTCATTGGGTTGCATGTGGGGTGTGATATTCAGTTTTTTGGAAGGTCGCCGTGTCACCGACCTGTTGGCCAGTCTTATGGGATTGAGTATCGCTATTAGTTCGGGTACGGCAAAATCCATTGGTTTGTTTGTTATGGAAAATCTGCATATTAGTGAGTTTTGGATGCCGGCTTTTTATCGGTGCTTTTGCTTTTCCTTTGTTATCGTTATTGGGTTGGTTGATGACGCGTCTTCCTCAACCGACAGAGGAAGACAAAAAGTTACGAACCGAGCGAGTGACGTTGAATCGGGAGGGGCGCATGCATATTTTCAAAAGTTTTATGCCGGTATTGTTACTGCTATTTTTCGCGAACTTGTTTATCACTGTTTTACAGGATATCAAAGAAGATTTTTAGTAAAAGATCATTAATGTGGAGGCCAGCGGTTTATCTTCGTGGGCTTTTGCCAAAATAGATGCGATTGTAACACTTGTTATTCTTTTCGTTTTTGGCATAATGTCATTGATAAAGAACGATATGAAAGTATTGTGTGCACTGCTTGTATTAGTTACTTGCGGTACATTGACACTTAGTTTCATAGCCTTCAATTACAATACGCTCTGAATTGTCTACTACTACATGGCTGTTTCTGCAAAGTTTGTCCCTTTATACGGTATATCTCAGTTTTCAAACGCTCTTTTTCGAACGTTTCATCGCTTGTTTCCGTATTAGAGGAAACGTAGGTTTTTTTATTATAACACTCGACTTTATCGGTTATATGGGTACGGTATTGGTATTGGTGTTGAAAGAGTGTTTTAAGCCGAATATCGATTGGTTGCATTTCTATAATCTGATGTCGGGATATGTAGGAGTTACTTGTGCTATGGCGTTTATGGGGGCACTCGTCTATTTGCTGGCACGTTATCGCCGTGAACGTACAGTTTGTGTTGGAAAGAACAGATTATTTATTACGCAAAACTGTTTCGGACTATCACCTAAGATTGCGAATACTCAACAGGTAAAATAAATAAAAACAATCATAAATCACTAAGAATCATGAAGAAAGTAGAGTGTATTATCATGGATTGGGCAGGGACCTCCGTCGATTATGGTTGCATGGCTCCCGTTGCTGCTTTTGTCGAAAGTTTCAAAAACATTGGTTTGGAGGTCACCCCGGAAGAAACGCGGGCATTTATGGGGTTGACGAAAATAGAAGAAATTCGAGCTTTATTTGCGATAGAACGAGTGGCCGAGGATTTTCGCTTGAAGTTTGGACGAGATTATGACGACAGTGATGTACAAGGTCGTTATAATGATTTTCAGCGTGTATTGTTTGCTACTTTGGAAGATTATTCGGAACCTATTCCCGGCGTCGTCGAAACCATTATGCAGTTGCGGAGTCAGGGCATCAAGGTTGGCTCGACAACCGGATATACCCAAGCGATGATGGACGTGGTAGTCCCTGCTGCGGCTCGGAAAGGTTATGTGATAGACAATTGTGTAACCTCAGATCGGTTACCTGCTGGGCGTCCTTACCCGTATATGGTTTACCAAAACATGATAGATTTGGCTGTCTCTTCGGTCGACTGCGTATTAAAATATGGTGATACGATAGCGGATATTAAAGAAGGTGTCAATTCGAAGGTGTGGACGGTGGGTGTTATTCTGGGTAGTAATGAATTGGGGCTTACCGAAGACGAGATTTCTAAATTACCTATGGCGGAACTGGAAAACAGGAAAGCTGTTGTCCGTAATCGTATGTTAGGTGCAGGGGCTCATTATGTGGTGGACGACATTACCGGGTTGCCCTCTGTAATACAGGATATAAATCGAAGAATGAATGATTCCAATAATTTTTAAAAACCAATTGATATGAAACCGTACATATTATTAACTCCCCGGTCCTCTTACTACTACCGAAACTGTGAAGGAAGCTATGATGACCGATTGGTGTACATGGGACGAGGATTACAATGTACATATTGTGGAAGAGATACGAAATTCGCTTGTGGCATTGTCTTCTCGGCACCCCGATGAATATACCTCCATTTTGTTGCAAGGTAGCGGCACATATTGTGTGGAGGCAGTTATAGGAAGTACTATTAAGCCGGGAGATAAGCTCCTTATATTAAGCAATGGAGCTTATGGAGATCGCATGGGAAACATTGCCGAATATCATGGGATAGATTATGATCTGTTGGCTTTTGATGAAACAGAGCAGATATCGGTAAGTTATGTAGACGACTATTTAGCCCACAATGCCGATATTACTCATGTAGCCATAGTTCACTGCGAAACAACAACGGGCATTCTCAATCCGTTAAAAGACATTGCTCACATAGTCAAGGTGTATGGCAAGCGACTGATTGTAGATGCAATGAGTAGTTTTGGAGGCATTCCCATCGATTTGCAAGAGTTGGGTGTCGACTTTATGATAAGTAGTGCTAATAAATGTATACAAAGGAGTTCCCGGCTTTGGATTCATCATCGCTCGTAAATCTGAACTGATGCGTTGCCGTGGGGTGTCTAAATCTCTCTCTCTCGATATTTACGATCAGTGGGAAACGATGGAAAAAGGACATGGAAAATGGCGTTTTACGTCACCGACCCATGTGGTGCGGGCATTTTAAACAAGCTATGGAAGAGCTTACGGAAGAAGGGGGCGTAACCGCACGCTATAAACGATATTGTGAAAATCACGATGTATTGGTAAACGGTATGCGTACACTCGGATTCGAAACTTTGTTACCCGATGAGGTACAGTCGCCTATCATTACTTCGTTCTTTTTATCCACATAAAGGGTTTGATTTCAAGTCGTTTTATGTGCAACTGAAAGAAAAGGGTTTTTGTTATTTACCCGGGGAAGATTTCTAAGGCAGATACATTCCGTATCGGTAATATCGGTGATGTATATCCAGATGATTTTGTACGTTTGATAGAAACGATCAGAGGTTGTCGGTATTAAAACAGCAGATCTGAAATAGAATAACATTGTGATCCCTTCCTTTATATCGTTTTACATTCGATATAGAGGAAGGGATTCAGTTGTGTGGGTCGAAGTTTATTTCAACGCTTTTATAGCGGCTTCATAGTCGGGTTCTTGTGCGATTTCGGGGACGAGTTCGGCGTGAATGACTTTTCCATTTTCGTCAATGACCACGACTGCACGGGCCAATAGTCCGGCTAACGGGCCGTCTACCATTTCCACACCGTAATCTTTTTGAAAATTCGGGCGAACGGAATGCCGATGCGGCAATTAAGTTTTTAATGCCTTCGGTCGTGCAAAAGCGTGATTGGGCGAAAGGTAGATCTTTGGAGACGGCCACGACGGTCGTATTGTCCAGAGATGCTGCCAGCTCATTGAATTTACGCACCGAAGTAGCACAGACCGAAGTGTCGAGACTTGGAAAGATGTTCAGTACAATGCGACGTCCTTTGAGGTCGTGACAATAAAGTTCAGTCAAGTCGGATCGAGTAAGTGTGAAGCAGGGAGCTTGGCTTCCTACTTTCGGCAATTTACCGTAAGTATGTACGGGTGTGCCTTTGAAAGTGATTTTTTCCATTGTTGTTAATTTATAGATGAAACTATTTGTTTTTCTGCGCTTGTATGGGCCGGTCGTGTAGTATTTGCCTGACGGCGAGTTCGAGTTCTTCGGCCAGTAGCGGGGAATATCCTATTTTTACGAATCGTATCGTGCCTTCGGGGTCGAGCAGGAAGAGGGTGGGGTAGCCTGTCACGCCATACTCGCTGGCTGTTTTTCCGGTATATTCCAGTATGATGGCTCCCGAACGGTTTTCTATGTTCTCGGGTTGTTTCTCTATGTAGAGTATAACCGGCGTCAGATTTTCTTGCAAGGATACGGATTCGGCTATTTGTAGGGCTTGTTTGCAAAATTCGCCTCGTTCGTCGAGGAATAAGAGCAGGCAGTTTTGTCCTTTCAACTGATCGGAAGAAAACCGATGTTCACCCCATTTGTGGGAAAACTCCGGACTTTTTTGTCCTACCCGGTCGGAGGATGCATAAGTGCCTTCGCGGAATCGGAGGAATATTTCTCCATAATTTTTCAGCAGGTTGGTCTCACCGAAATAGTCGGAGGGGAATTTCGTATCCGTATCGTTTCCCGAATATTTTACAGTAACGGTTTGCGAACCTAAATGACCCGGATTATTTTCGGTTTCCCGATATAGGGGCATCCCGTCGTGGGTGTCGAATGTATAGAGTATGGTTCGGGACAATTCGCCCTTTATGGAGTCATTCACGAGTATGGCGTCGCACAGACGGTCCTGTACAAGCGTGTCGGGGAAAAATTGTACGAGACAATCTTTTTTCCCGACGAATGTTTTTAATTGTCGGGATATTTCAGCCGGGAAAAGTTCGGTGAACAGTCCCGAACGGTGTACCCCCGGATTGTTACCTTTATGTGCGAACGGTTCTTTGTCTTCGCGATGATGATATTCTCGTAGCCGATCACGGTCGAACCGGAAGTAATCGCCGTTGTCGTAAGCCATAAAATTGGCATACGGGCATGTATCGTTCTCGGCTTTGTAATCGATTAAGTATGAATATCCGCAAAGTGTGTCGATTGGATTTTTTCGATAGGAGAGTTCTGCCCGATAGTTTATTTCCGAATCGGTGAGTGGTAATGTCACTGTATATGTGAACTCGGTCCGATAGTTTTGAATGGAATCGAGTTTATGCCATATTTTGTCCGGGGATTGTCGAGCCGAACCGGGGAGGAGACCTATGAATAATATTCCAAAGAGGAGAACGAAAAGACGGTGTGGCATAATTTTATACTGTTATATCTATTGCAAGATAACAATTATTTCTCGCATTTTGTTCTCGGTCTTTACATTTTTTTTTCAAGGTTGAGAATCCTCTAATTGCGGGTGAGCCGGATTGTTTTTCTCTTTATTTTCTTTTTGTTTCAGATAACGGGCATAACCGGCTCTTAAAAAGTCGTCTATGTCGGTGGGCAACACATCGGCTTCGGGAGGGTATGTCTCGTCGCTGTCCTCCAACAGGTCGAAAAGGTTACTCGGATTGTCGGGCATATAATCCGTTTCTTCGCTTCCGGTATTTTCATCGGTTACCGGTATTTCGTCGATATGCTCTTTTCGCTTTCCCGATTTCTTTTTAACGGGTTTTGTTTCATACTTTTTGGCGTAGCGTTCGAGTGTGTTGATATACCCCATCAATGTTTTCACTTCGTTGGGTTGTGTCATTACATCTAATGTGAGCAGTAACTCGTAGTATCGTAACAGGATTCGATACCGGAGTGTTTCTATTTTCAACCGTTGTTCTTTCAAAATTTGTTCTTGTGTTTCCATACTTCTGTTTTTTAGGCAAATGTATGGTCTTGCCATCTTTGATTTATGGCATGATTGAACTTTCTTCGGAGGGTTTGTTCTTGGAATTTGTGTGTCTTTTGTTTTACCCCCTCGCCCTGCGGGCACTCTCCCTATATTTCCTTATGGAAACACCCCGTAATGCCACGGGACACGGCAGGGGGAGGGTTTCATATTTTTGTTCTACTATTGTGTTTAACCCCTCGCCCTACGGGCACTCCCCCTATATTTCTTCGGAAACACAGGGGGAGAGGATTGAAAAGTAGCCTTTTCTCCCTATTGTATATTCCCATGCTGCGTTAGCAGTATAGGAAGAGACCGAAGGAACAGTAGTTCCTGAGGAGAGGGGGTTGAAAAAAGAATACAAAAGTTTTGTTTGTGGGGTTTAACCCCTTCGTCATTCCGTACCACCTCCCTATATTTTTGTTGCAAAATAGGAGTGGCGTATAAAAAAGATACAACGGAACTATTTGGCTGTGAACGACCGAGTTGTTCCGTTGTATGAAAAAGCACTCCCGGGAAAAGAAAGGGTGTATAAGACCGGGAGCGCTCCTCCCGCGCGGGATTATAAAAGATGTCAGAGCACGACCTTTATGCTCCTGTCCCCATATTTGACGATGTAAAGACCTTGTGCGGGCAGTGCGATTTCCGTTTCTGAGTCAGAGATTTCCATCGATTCGATGCATACCCCAGCAGGGTTGTAGACCGACAGGGGCGTACCCGGCAGTGCGTTTTCGATAACGATGTTATGGTCACGGGTGTAGATACGAGCTTCTTTTGTTTCTGCCGAATGTATGCCGGAGAAGGTTTTCTCTGTGATGTTGAATTCTTTCCACACTTCGGCATTGCGATATTTGTCTCCGCTGCCGGTGGGAACGTAGAGATCCTTATCGTAATTGTCGAATGGACTTCCCCCACATACAAACCGGTGGGTTTATGGCAAGGCAGGATACGCTTTTCAGATTGGTACATTCAGAGAAAGCATCGCCATAAATTTGTTCTGTCGAGCTTCCAATGGTGATAGAGGTTAGTCCTGTACATTCATAAAAAGCTGCGTAACCGATGGTTTTCACCGAATTGGGTATGATGACAGTCGTCAGTTTTTCACATTCGCTGAACGCATATTCTCCTATACCGATTACGGAATTCCCGATGGTTGCGGATTCCAAATTCCTGCATCCGGAGAAAACTTCATTGCCTAAGGTTGTTACGGAGTTCGGTATGATTATGGTAGTTAACCGGTTACAGCCGTAGAAAGCGCCTTGTCTTATCTCTTTACCGAGTTCCCGATGGTAACTGAGGTCAGTCCCGAACAACGACCGAACGCATTTTTACCGATAGTGGTTACCTTGTCGGGTATGGTCACGGAGGTTAGTTTACTCATTTGTTCGCAGAGATTGTCCGGAATGTATTCTACATTGTCACCGAAAGTAAAGGTCTCGATTTGATTGTCGTAGGATAAAAAACTAGAATTGAAGTCGTTGGCTTTTGTCGCATTCCAGACGATCGAGGTCAGCAAGGGGCAACTGCCGACAACATTGCTCCCCACATTTTTTATGGCAGCTCCGAAGGTGATCGAACTCAATTGGTTGCAAGTGCTGAAACAATTTTCGCCTATATCGGTTACCTTGTCGGGTATGATAACGGTTGTCAACCCGATGTTGGCAAAGGCAGATTTACCGATGGAGGCCAAATTTTGAGGTAACTCGATGGCGTTTAATTGGGAGCAAAAAGCAAATGCCTGTTCACCGATATGGGTTATTCCATCGTGGAGTGTCACAGAAGCAAGATATCCGCAGTTACTGAATGTGGAGTTGCCGATATTTGTCACGGCCTCGGGTATACTGATCGAGGTGAGTCCCGAATTGAAGAATGCAGATTCTCCGATAGCGCTTACAGAGCGAGGAATGTCGATAGAGGTTAGGCTTGTGCAATTCCAGAATGCACGGTCCCCGATAGTCGTTAAGGATTGGGGAAGAGTTATGGAAGTTAATCCTGTGCAATTGTTAAAGGCGGAACTGCCGATAACCGTCACCGTGGCGGGAAGCGACACCGATGTTTTGGACGGCAGACATTGAATGAGGGTCGTTTGTTCTTTATCGTACAGTATGTTATCGACGGCCGAATAAGCCGGATTGCCGGCCTCCACTTGGATTTCCGTCAAATTTGTACACCCGGTGACGATACCCGCCCCGATGGTCGTCACAGACTCCGGTATGCGAATGGAGGTGAGGGCGGAACAATCGGAAAACGCATAGTCGCCAATAGAAATTACGGAATTGGGTATGGAGATAGAAGCCAAAGCCCGGCAATATTGGAATGCATTAGCCTTTATCTCGGTTATGGTATTGGGCAGGTTTATGGATGCTAATGCGGAGCAGTGATGGAATGTGTTGTTATGATAGACTCAGGTATCGTGATGGCGGTTATCGCTTCACAGAACTGAAACGCATAGCTTCCTATCTTTGTTACGGAATTGGGAATGTTTATGGAAGTTAATTCTGTACAATTATAAAAAGCTGAACTGCCGATAGTCGTTACCGTTTCGGGGATATTCATGGTGGTGAACTCCTTACATTGAGCGAATGCATGGCTATCGATCGTCGTTATGGTCTCGGGGAACGATACAGATGATTTAGCCTTCGGGCATCGTAATAAGGTGGTTTGCCCTTTGTCGTAGAGCGCACCGTCGAAAGAGGAGTATTGCGGGTTGTTTTCCGCAACAGAGATCTCGGTCAGGACATCGCAATTATCGAACGGACTATTTCCAATTAATGATCCGAACCGTATATGCGTTACGGTTTCGGGGATAGAGATAACCGATGTGGAATATCGACAGTTTTGGAAAGCCGTGCTGTCTATGACCGTCACGTTGTACGTTTTCCCTTCGTGGCTGATGGTGGCGGGTATATCGACCCTCTCCAAATTGTCGCTGTAATTGACGAATGAAAGTTCCACGGTTAAGTCTTCTTCGGAAATCACGTCGAAAAGGAAGCCTTCACTTTCGAAACCATAAACATTTGCACTGAAAAAGGCGAGCAAGCAGATGAGCCCCACCCAAAAATTGAAATACTGTTTTTTCATAAACTTGTGTTTGTGTCGCCTCCCTGTCCCCCCTCCGTTCGGCATTTAAAATAGAAAAAGCGTGGAACTGCAATATCTGTTTTGAAAATAGGAAAAAGAAGTAAGAATTGAAAAGAAAAGCATAATAAAAGCAAATATAACCACTAATTTACAGTGTTTTATGTGGTATCAGTTTCGGGATTGACTTCTTAATTTGTTTTAATCCGTTTCAAGTTTCTTCGGGATATATGGGAACATATACGGGAATTTATATACCTTTGCAATGTGAACCAAAAACGCATTGCCGATGAAAGTTTCCGTCTATCTGAAAAAGTGTTCCTTTACGACCTCGAACATCTGCTTCCGTGTCCGTGAGAAGAATGTGGATATAAAAGTGGTTTCGTCTCTTACAGTTCATGACAAGTACTGGGATGCAGATACCCTAAGTTATAAACGCACGACAGCCGTACCTGCCACCGACCAAAAACGCCTGCCCGAGCAGATTGCCGCCATCATCGAGAAAGTGGAGAAGACCTTTTCGGACAAGGCGGACAGCAAATGGCTGAAGCAGGTTATCGAAGATGTGCTGTATCCTGCACGCGCCTTCGAACGCAACCATCCAACTCTGCTCTATCGTGTTCATGAATATTTGGAGAAGTACGAAGGGGCTGATAGAACCAAAGAGCATATCATACGTTTCGAGCGCAAGATGTCCCGCTATCACGACTACCAACGGGAAATACTGGGTAATCGTGACTTCACGCTCTTTGTGGAGACTGTCACACTGGAACAGATGAACGGTTTCCGGGATTATGTCGCGAATGAGTACCTGCTGCGTCAGGAGCATCCTGAGTTCTATGTTCCCCGTATGCTTATCAACCACAAACCCAAGCCGCTCTCCAACACGACCGTCATCAACATTATGAATTTCTTCTGTACATTCCTGCACTGGTGCAAGAAGATGAAATATTCCGACAACGAGGTGTATGCACTCTACGGCTGCAAGGAACCGACATACGGGGACCCGTTCTACCTTACTTCGGAGGAAAGGAATGTCCTGTACGATGCGGATTTGAGTGACAATCCTAAACTGGCGGTCATCCGGGATATATTCGTGTTCCACTGCTATATCGGCTGTCGCGTCGGAGACCTTTACCGGCTGACAAGGGAAAATATCAAGGACGGCTTTCTGGAATACATGCCACAGAAAACGAAAAAGTGTCAGGCAAAGACAGTCAGAGTCCCCTTGCACGAAAAGGCCTTGAAGATACTGGAACGCTATGATGTAAACGCGGACAGGCTGTTTCCTTTCAAGCCCATACATACCTATAATCTTGGCATACGAGAACTTTTGAAGTATTGCGGCATTGACCGTATGGTCACCATCCTTGACACGCACGGCTATAATACCGTACAAAAACCATTGTATGAAGTCGCCAGCAGCCATACGGCACGCAAGACCTTTGTAGGCAACCTGTACAAACAGGTCCCCGATCCGAATCTGATCGCTTCCCTGTCGGGACACGTGGAAGGAAGCCGAGCGTTCAGGCGATACCGCACCATAGACGATGACATGAAGCGGAAACTGGTAGAAATGATAAACTGAGGAGGATATATACATGAAAGTAACAGCATTTATCAGAAAAACATCGGCGAAAAACAACGTGACGGATCTTGCCCGGGTCTATTTCCGTGTCCGGGATATTGGCGGAGTCGATATAAAAGCGGCAAGCGAGCTGTCCATCAACCCGAACCATTGGAGTCCGGAGAGACAGGGTTACAAGCCACGTGTGGCTCTGGTATCGGAAGAGAAGCGGATGAACTTTGACAGGGACATCCAGCAAATCACCCACCTTATCACAAAGGAGTACCACCGTGGTGTGGACGGGAACTGGCTGAAAAGACTGATAGAGGAATACCACCATCCCGACATCAACGCAAGGGGCGGCAACAAAGCCGAAGAATACCATCTCGTCTATCAAATCAGCCGGTATATCGCAGAAAACACTTTGGCGGACGACAGCTACAAGCACCATCTTGGCAATATAGACAAGATAAGCCGTTACGAGCGTTTCCAGCATGAAGTACTGCACCGCAGAGGCTTTAAGTTGTGTATTGACACGATTACCGCCGATGATTTGCGGGAGTTCAAGAGCTGGCTACAGGAGGAACATAATCTTGCCGGACAATATCCATTGTTCTATAAGGATGTGGAAAAGCAGAAATACGAGCAAATCCGCTCCGAGAACAGCATTACAGGCTATTTTTACCGGATAAGGACGGTTGTCAAGTGGTGCATCAAGCGCGGGCTGACAAGAAACAATCCGTTTGACCAGTACCAGATAACCCAACCTATGTACGGCGACCCGTTTTATCTGACCCTCGAAGAGAGGGACAGGGTTTACTATGCCGACCTGAGCGGTCTGGGGCCACCCATCCGATCTATCGGGACATATTCATGTTCCAGTGCCTGATCGGTTGCCGCGTCAGCGACCTGAACAGACTGACCAAAGCCAATGTCGTGGACGGATGTGTGGAATATATTCCACAGAAGACCAAAATGGAACACGCCAATACAGTCAGAGTTCCGCTCAATCAAAAGGCTTTGGACATACTGGAGAGATATAAGGACTTGGAAGACGCATTACTTCCCCGGTTCTCTCATTTCGGTTACAACAAGAAGATAAAGGAGATTCTCAAATATGTGGGCATAGACCGCATGGTGAGAGTCCTCGACCCGAAGACACGCGAGGATGTGGCACGGCCTCTATACGAGGTGGCAACCACCCATACGGCACGAAAGACTTTTATAGGCAACTTATATAAGCAGGTCAAAGACCCGAACCTGATCGCCTCCATGTCGGGGCATTCGGAAGGTAGCCGGGCTTTTGTACGATACCGCAAGATTGATGACGATATGAAAAAGGAACTGGTAAACCTATTGGATTGACCGTTTCCCTCTTGTCTAATATCCCCTTTTATACTTGCCAATAATATAATACACTATGAATATGGATGAACGAAAATTGACATACGACCAGTTCAAGGCGGATATCCTTCATTGGAAGAACACGCACAGAGAGGAATACAACCGTTTCGCGCGACTGATGACAAACGGGGACAAGAGGCAGTACCTTGACATCTGTAAGGCCATATTCAGACAACTGCCTAGAATCAAGACTGAATGGGAGTTATGTTGGGATGATGACAGTAAGGGCAATTTTGAGAATATAGACCTCATGTTCAAAGAGGATGCAGTACCCAAGCGGATAGTGGAGTTATACCATGAACAGAGGGAGGAGAGTAATCCTTTGTATGATACAGCTCCGGCCACATTATGGGACAGGATAAAATCCATTTTCAGCAGCAAGCCCGAAGAACCGCGCATTATCCTTTCAGCACCTCTTGTGTTGAGTTGGCTGTACTACGGAAAGAGTTTCGAGGCGATGGTCAGCATGGTTAGCAAACAGGCAGGGAGTCCGGAAGCAGACGAAGCGGACAGACAAAGCTGTTCTTTTGTTACCCGACAAATCATTAGCGTATCCATCAAAAGTGGTTTCCGTACCCATGCCGACTGGGACGAATATTTCGCCATGAACGAAGCCGTTAAAGAAAATCGCATCGGTGAATGGGCCTTGCAATCCGTAACAGCTGAAATGGAATCCGATACAGACAGTAACATTAATGGCACGGAATCAACAGATTCCGGCATTGATGCAACATCAAAGATACAGCGTACAGCCGGAAGGAAAAAGATACAGGAACGACCTCTTATAGATTATCTTAATTGCAAGAATAAAACGGAGGTTCTACAATGTCTCCGCAGTTTTGTTTCCATTAACAGGAGTGCCGTCCATCAGGCATTGCCGTACTATGTACTGAAAGAATTGCGGCTGGTGGACGGTATGCATACCGCCAAGGAATACAGTGTTGGATTGACCCTGCAAATTCCGGATTTGCCGTCTTTGAAGAGCGAAAGTGCCATACGACAGGCCGTTGGATCTCTGAAAACGGCAAGGCACATAATCAAGGACGGGAAAGACCAGTCCGCACCACTTATAGAAAGTGACGAAAACCAGGAACTATTCCGGACATTAGCAGAGGAAATCAGTGGCATTATCAGAACAGATGAAGAAACAGATATTGCAGAATAAGGTAAAATAAGGCTGTTTTATATTGTCATGCAGTCTTAAATTGTCATGACGATTTAAGACAAAGTATTATATATCAATTAGTTTAAATTCATACATACTTTTGCACCGTCAATCCTTTCCCCGAAGGTTGGCGGTGCTTCTCTTTACAAGCCATCGGGAGTGAGGCATCAGGGAACTTTTACAGATGGTCGTGATAAATTTCAAAACTGACATTTATGATTACCATAGAAACTCTGGTCGAACAGGGAGCTAATGTAAAACTGGAAATTACTCCCTCGGACCTCAAGATGTTTGCCGAATCCATCGTACAGCATACCATCCTGGCACAGCAGGAAGAGCATAAGGCAGTAATGCAGCGTGAAGCGGAAGAAGTCTATCTCAACACGAAGCAAGTCCGGGAACTGCTGAACGTATGCGAAGGCACGCTCAACCTGTGGGCGAAGCGCGGCTACCTCGTGCCTGTCAAGGTAGGCAACAAGAATATGTATGCCAAATCTGATATACGCCGGGTACAGACAGGCAACAAGTCCGAGAGTGTAACATCCTATTGCAAGAAGAAAAATGGCTGACATGAAAAACAGCCGGCTTGAACTGTGTAACCGAATCCGCATGGAGGCGGAGCATACCGAAGACACAGGTTTCCCTTTGGATACATTCCCTCAGGCCGTACAGTCCGTTATACTTGACATGACCAAATACGAGAACTACATGATTGAGTTCATTGCGACGTCCATGCTGTCGGCAGCATCGACAGCCTTGGGCGGTACATACCGTATCCGTATCAAAAGCGACTGGCAGAGCAACGGCGCACTATACATCATTTTGGTGGGCCGTCCCGGACTAGGCAAGACCCCACCGTTGGAAGCTGCATACCGTCCAATACGGAAACATGACTATGCCCGTTTCAAGGCGTATGAGGCAGAAGTGGAAGCATGGAAAGCGGCAGGAGAAAACGGAAAGAAACCTGTTCTTCACCGTACCATCGTATCCGACTTCACACCCGAATCGCTTCTACAGACACATAACAACAATCCACGGAGCGTTGCCATTCTGGTGGACGAGATCATGGGCATGTTCAATTCCGCCAACCGCTACACGAACGGGCAGCTCATAGAGCAATTGCTGACCGCATGGAGTGGCGGGGCCTTGGATGTAATAAGGGTAAGCAATTCCACTCCTGTACACATAGAACGCCCATGTATCAATATCATCGGGACTGCACAGACCAAACGTATGCACGAACTTCTCAAAAAAGGATTCGAGGAAAACGGACTGCTTGACCGTATCCTGTTCGTGCTTCCCAAATCCCGGGAAGTGTCAAAATGGACAAACCGGGATGATGACGGAGAAAAGACCTCTTTGGCTGCAAAACGTTGGGAAAAGATACTGGACAAGGTGCTTGCCTTGGATTATGATACAGAAACGGAAGGAGACGGAATGGAAGAACACGCCGCCCATGTGCTTTCCATGAACAGTGAAGCCAAAGAGTATTTCTTCTCCTGGTGGAATGAAAAAGTGGAACGTATCAACCGGATAGAGGATGATGCCGACGTGGACAGCCGGGAGATGAAACATCCGGCTCACGTGGCACGGCTGGCTCTGATTATCCAAGTCTTGCGGTATGCTTCCGATGAAAGCCACCTGCAGTTTGTGGATCCGGTGTCGGTAAAAGCCGCTATCCGGCTGAATGACTATTTCGAGGATTCATACATACGCATCCGTTCCTTCGTGGCAGACAATACCTGTGAAGAGCCACCCAAAGTATTGTTGTCGTTGTTACCCGATACCTTCGATACGAAAACGGCCATAGCTGCTGGTAAGGAACTGCAGAACATCAGCGAGCGCACGGTGATGAACTATCTCAGAGAGTTATGTCACAGCAGGCTCTTGAAAAAGTCCAAAGCCGGGCATTACGAGAAAATGGTGTATGAATCCGGTAAATATTCCATAAACGAAAATGAACCATCAACCTAAAACTGCAATAAATGACCCCGCGTTGCAGCTTGCAGTTTCTTCAGTCTTGCAGTCTTGGGGCTCTGAAAATGATGTTTTCCTGCAAAGCAGCAAGGACTGCAGACTGCAAATGACGTTTTGGATTTGCAGTAATCAAAAACGAAAGCATTATGAGTGAGTACAGATTCCATCTTCAAAAATACAGACCGGGCAGTAAAAAAGTGTGCCCAAAGTGCGGCAGAAAGTCCTGTTTTACCCGATATGTTGACGGGAATGCGCAAATTGCATTCCCTAACCATGTGGGCAAATGTGATCATATCAACAGCTGTGGCTACCATTATACCCCGAAGGAGTATTTTCAGGATAATCCAACCATCAAAGAAACCATGATTGAACAAAACAACAGAAGCGACACCCCATCAAGAGCCGTCAAACCAATAGCGAAGCCATTATCTGGTTCTGCACCACAGACTTCTTATCTTCCCTCTGATTGGGTTAGCCAGTCCATGCAGAAGTTTGGCGTCAACCCTTTATACCGATATCTCAACCAAAGTGGCAGGCAAGGAGAAGACTGACAGGCTGTTCAATCTTTATAAGGTCGGTACATCCAAGATGTGGAACGGGGCAACCGTGTTCTGGCAGATAGACATCAACGGTAATGTGCGGGCAGGCAAGATTATGGGTTATGATGCTAAGACCGGGCATCGAATCAAGCATCCGTTCAATCAGGTAAATTGGGTTCACTCGGTTAAGAGGGTTCCGGATTTCCACATGAAGCAGTGCCTGTTCGGTGAACACCTGTTGTCCGAAACTTCAATTCCGGCAAGTACTGTTGCCATTGTAGAAAGCGAGAAGACAGCACTGATTGCCGCCCTTTTTATTCCGGATTTCGTCTGGCTTGCCACCGGCGGAATGCACGGCAGTTTCAACAGCAAAGCCATGCAGGTGTTGTGTGGGCGTGAGGTAATTTTGTTCCCCGACCTGAAAGCAACAGATGAATGGAAACGTAAGACAGCTATGCTTCACTCCATTTGCAAGCGTGTCACTTGTTCCGCCCTGTTGGAGAATATGGCGACCGACAGGCAGCGCGAAGCCGGGTTGGATATTGCCGACTTCCTCCTGATGGAAGATACGCCGCAGATGGGTCTTGCAAGGATGGTAGAACGCAATCCTGCTTTGCAGTTGCTCATTGACGGACTGGATCTGGCATTGGTGGAGTAATCCGAAGTCTTACTTCGGGAATTTATAAGAAAGTCCATAACATAATAAGGACTTTTTGCCTGACAGCAATAAAGTTCCTCCGGCATCCGGCAGAATCCGGTTCGGAGTGAGCAAGCTCAAACACCAATTATTTATCAAAAGAACATTTATTATGACAACAGATAAAAAGCAGGCCATGCACGTCGAAGCTGGCAAATCATTCAGCACGGCAGAGGCCAACGAGAACGAAAGACGTTGGAACGATGACAAGATTGACAGAAAGAATCAGGATCCGACCAACCACTATGACAAGACCAGAATGAAATTGAATTTCGAGATCGGTCCTGACGGTAAGATACATCCGTTGGGTTATCAGGAGAAATCGCTTGAAGTCCGTCTGCAAGAACGGCTGGACGAATTGGGTTGGAAGCCGTTCAAGGCGGACAGCAAAATTCAACCGAATCGTTGCGCAAAGTTTATCTTCGGAGGAAACCATGACAGGACGCTTGAAATGGCTTTCGGGAATCAGTCCGTCAATCTGGAGAAAGGTGCGGACAACAGCCACCTGCACCGTTGCGAGGAAATCGAGAATTGGGCGAAAGATGTCTATGACTGGTGTGTCCGAAGATACGGACAGGAGAACGTTGTCGGGTTTCAGGTACATCTTGATGAGAGCAGTCCACATATTCATGCCTTGGTCGTTCCTGTTGGTGTTCGTCCCAAAAGCGGACGCGAGTGTGTGATGTGGTCGGCGAAGTTCGGGAAAGACCGCTATGAATATGGTCAGATATTGAAAGAAATGCACACATTCTTGTATGAAGATGTCGGTAGCAAATACGGTCTCGAACGAGGTGACAGTATTGAGGGGCGTAACGTGCATCATCTGCACAAACGCGATTATATCCGCAAACTGACCAAGGAGGCAAAACAGGCGGAGAAAGCCGTCAAGGGACTTCAATCCATGATGCGGAATCTGGAATCAAAGATTTTCAGTTATAGGCTGCAACTTGAAGAGACGGAGCAGGAACTAGTATCCGGCAAGATCACACTCGACAGATATGAAGCGCAGAAAGCGGATATACAGAAACTCATTGCCGAGTATCAGACCAAACTCGAAGACAAGACCGACAAGCTCCACGCAAAGGAGCAGGAACTGGAGCGGCTGACCGCAGATGCGACAAAAGCACGTTCAGTTGTTCAGCCGTTCCGCAACCACAAAGTTGATTTCATGCCACCTCAAATTACCGAGAAAGTACCCTTGTTCGGTACAGATAAGTGGGTTGAACGTCAGAACCAACATATCGCCAAACATCACCGAGATTGTCCGCAAGATAGAATCACTGTACAGGAATGATGCTGCACGGCAGGTTGAAGCCGCCCAGCGTAATGTATTGGCGGATTATGGGGAGCTTTATCAACTGAGACGGGAGAACAAATCTCTTTCTGACACAAACGAAAGTTTGGAATCAGAGTTGAATACACTGCTTGACCAGCTGGCTATACCATCCGCGCGCAATCTGATTTTTTGCCGTTGCCGATGCACTTATCGGAGGGCAACCTATATCTGTATCTTCCGGTGGAGGAGGCTCTACCTCCGATCTGCCTTGGGATGGCCGAAGGCCTGATGAGGAAGAAGAAGAAGCCTATCGACGCAGATGTATGAAAGCTGCTGTATCGGTGGCAAGGAGAAGTAGGCAAAGTTATCGAAGAAAATAATTTATCATGGTGTGCTGTAGCGCATGCTTGCAGCACACCATGTTTCTATTGCACTCAATGTTTACCCAATATAACTTCTTTGTTGAAATTTATTTACAGAGCACACAGATACATTGCGGTCAAGTTTTTACCGGACAGCAATGTTATTTCCCTATTATTAACACTTCATTACGATCTTCATTATTATGGTTCAACGCAAAAGGATGATTTCCCAAATTGCAAACTATTATCTGCTCTTTGTATTGACCTATAATTTCACATAGCTCATCTATTGAAGGGAATCCAGCAGAAGTATATGATAATGCAATTGTCGAGTTTTGGTGATGACTTAATAAGTCATTTTAAATCTTCGACATAATGACTTCTCTGCTCAAATTCATGATTCTTACCAAACTTAATTTCGCGATTAACTTTTTCATTATTAATTTGTTCAGGAATATCTTCGTAATGCATCAACCCTTCTAAAAAGTGATAACGATTGTGGTAGGTTATCGCAGCACTTTGCTTTTCTCTAAAATATGGTGTATCAATATATACAAGATCAGCTTCCCTATCACAATGTAAAGCCGACATATTGGAAACTTCAACTCGTGGTAAAACCGCAAATTGAAATTCATTGAGTTCTTGGGTAAACTTTACAAATAGACTCTCAAATGATTGTTCCCATGTCGTTTTGTTTCCAAAATTAGCTTTGATAAATGAAGTCCTTAAATTAAGATTTCTCCTATGGAATATATTAAACGGCCGCTTTATCATACAACTTTGGAATAATACGTAGTAAGCACTCGCTCGTTCATCATCATTCAAAAGGAAATATTCTGAATCACAGTATCAATCAAACGGTTTTCCTCTCTAGGGTAATAGATGTCTTCGAAATTATCTTCAATGATAGTTTGATAAACTCTACCTGGTACTCGTTGTAGCAAATTCAATGCACAAGTCTCGGTAAACACACCTTTGGGTGATTGAAGTAAGGCAGTTGCTATTTCACAGTTAAATGAAAGGATGTCATTATATAAAACTGCCTTTCCTTTTTTTAGCCATGTAATAGGAAACAATACCTGTACCTCCAAACAAGTCCAGCATCGAGTCAAAATCGATATGGTTTTCTTGCAAGGCAGCCCATATTTTCTCTACGACTCTGCGTTTGGAACCATAATATCTTGTGGCAGGTAATTTCATTTCAGTAGCTGTTCCATTTTTTGTTTTTAGTTTAGCATATTCTGGTTCTACTATACAGTGCAAGTCGATGCCGTTATATCGTGCTATTGGTATTTTGAAATCTTTTACCGAACTTCCTTCTGCATTTGTAAAATAAGAAAAGCCATCTTCTACCGTTTCATTATAATAGAGGGACACAAGCAGGTACTTCATTTGCACATTAGGATAACTATTTATCATTATCTGATGGAACTTAACCACCTCATTCAATGTATCCTCTATATTATATCTATTTAATGTTGTTTTGGTTTCAATATAAACTAATGAACCGTCTGTTTTCTTAACCATTTTATCTATCTCAATAAAACAGTTTTTAGGGTCGTCGCATTTTATATAATTCAAAATTGGAAAGTGATGTGATACCGCTTTCTGTCAGCATATCCTCAAACATATCCTCAAAATAATCTTTGCAGAAGTAATAGCTATAATAAGGTTTCAAAGCATAAACAGTTTTTATTTCTACTTTTTCTTCCCCATTACTTGTAGTTAACCTCTGACTATTGTCAGTTTCGACATTAATCCATGCTCTGAGATTAAATTCAGTATTGTCCTTCACTGTTTTATATAGCCCAAACATGGTTTGTTTGTTTCCCACTTGTTCAGCTACATGACTTCCTGTAAATAATACGTGATTTATTTCCTTTTTTTAAATCGCTCTATGTTATATACCTCTTCAAAAAATTCTTTAAATTCTTCATGCTTTTCCATATCATCTTTTTGAAAGGTATAGATTGTATCGTAGTTTAGTCATCAAATTGGCAAACTCAGTTTCTCTAAGAGCATTTGCAAATCTTGAGCATTTATCTCGGTATTTGCTGATTCTATTATTTCTATGTGCATATACATCATTCAGCATAATCCAAAAATATTCCGTCGAATATTCCGACTTAACTATATGGTCTACATATTCAGTTGGTAATACCCAATCGCCCATAGCTATGCCAAAACTATCAATGTTAGGAAAAAGAGACTTCATTGTATTGGGAAGTTTCTTCTAATCCTATTTTAGTTTTCAATTATCACAAAGCCATATTGCTTCTTCATCTATAGGTAGTTCTTCGTATTTTTCTATGATTTTTTTGGGGATAAAGAGCCTTTTAAATCCAATTCTGTTATTTTAATAGAATTGCCAAAATATTGGTCATTCATCAATTTAGCAAGAGGTTCTCTTATATTATTGATTTCTAAACTATTAATAAGCTCAAAAAAATTATCAATTATTCCTGATTTTTAATCAATTTATCAACAATGGCTGCATTTTTGTTTTAGCTTGAGCAATAAAAAATCGTTTTGTCCGATATAACAATAATACCCCAATATTCTCTAAAAGGTTAGATTGTTCATAGAGATAATCTTCTAAATAGCCGGAAAGCAGTACTAAAAAGATTCCTCTGAAACATCGTCTGCAACCTGAATTTGCCCTGTAATTTTCTTAATATCAAATACTTCGCCACCCCATTCATGGAATTGTAGATTCGGGTAGCGCTCTCTGATTAAATCAAAATAAGATGATAAACAGGGGGATAGCAAAATTTTCTATATCTATCGTATATTTATAGACCCCCAATGTATTTTTACACGCCCACTTCATAATCACTCAAATACATATTCTGTAACAATGCCAATTAAACGGAAGATTTCCTTCTGCTTATCAAAATTCCTTCGATATATATTCATTAATACAAATAATTGCGTAGGATCATAGTCTATAATTTTAACTTCCACTCCAGCAAAATCAAACATAGAATGAGTGACGGTCAGTTCCTTGGGCACAAATACAACAAACCTATTAATTCCTTTCTCGTTAATGAACTCCTGTATTCGACCTTTTATCTTCGAGTCGTCATTGAACAAAAAAAAGAAGAATGCCTTTTTTGAAACAATATCAATGAATGCTTGATAATCCCTTCTAAAAAAGATTTTCATCTATATTTTTTATATTCAATGTCTCTAAGTAATACTCTAAAGGGATCAAAAAAAAGCACGGGTTAGATTTTTCAATCCACCATCATCCTTAGCATTAGTATATGCATTATTATAAAGGGCCTTTACTTGCTCATCTTTTGCGAGCTCTTCTTCAAAACTTATTGAATGATTTCCTTTCAGTGCTTCACCTATAGCCCGTATAACAAATCGATTACTATCTAACCGTTTTCTGCTGATAGTAGATACGATGTCGCTAACCTTTCCTTCTCTGATTTCAACATTAAGTAATTCTGCCATTAATTGTACAAGTTCTGCTAAATCAGATTCTTCTGTAATCTTTTTTAATATACACTACATCGTTTTCAACTCTTCCCCAAAAGGTTGACTGAGCGATGCAATATCAACAGCATTCGTTATCGTTGTTATCAGATAGTGACCTTGTATTTTTGTTGAATAAATCCACTAACTCACGATATGAGTTAAAAAAATATGCCATCCTACGGGTTGATTTGTCATATATTTTCTCAAGCTCATCTACTGCAAATATTATTCGATAATCACATTGTGCAAGAATATTCAAAGAATAGCACAAAAATTTCTCTTCTATTAAAATTTGTAAGTTGTGAAAGACCGTGTTTGCCGAATGCACCCTTGGAATACAGCCTTCCTGTTCCCAAATAAATAATATTGGTTATAGTTTCATCATCTAGTCCTTGTTCAAACAACTTTTATAGTATAATCTCGAATATGGGAAAAATCATCATTAAAGTTGTTTGCTAATATTGCAGGATTAAATCTATCTGTGTTACGCAATGATTTTACCCCTTCCACAAGTTCTTTCATACAATTGTCTTGCAACTGCTGAAGTAAATATATACAAAAAGTCAGTTTGTTCAACATCTGCACGGCTATAAAGCAAAAAGAATACGCAAATCTTTATGATTGACAAAATATAAACTCAAGTATTTAAGTACATTGGTTTTCCATCACCATATTGAGCCTTAATGATAGTAGTTACCATCCTTTGTCCAGCAATATTGGATAGTTTTTCGCTAATATGCTCTTTCAATTTCTCTTGATCAATAATAACAAATGGAAGATCTGGAACTTTACCTTCTATCAGTCCTTCTAATTGTATCCATTTTTTCTTCATCGACAGTTAGTCTGTCCCACAACCCATTATATTCCATAATTCTTAGTTATTTTAATTTTCATTACAGGAGCATTCCTATATAAAAGCGTTTTCCTCTGCTCAATCGTTGATACTATATTGATAAAAAATATATTGCTAACCAGTCTCTCTTCCTGATAAAAATGCGTTAGAAAGATTTGAAATTTCTCATAACCCATCTTCATCTCTTTACAGAATATCATATAGGTTCACAAAATTACTTTTATCTTCACTTTTTGCTATCTGTTTCCAATAGATAGCAAAAAACGCTTTCTTTGTTTGATAAAATTGCTTCTTTTCCTTAACTCAAGAATGTATTCTTTAACCTTACTTTTAACATCGCAGAATACTTTTTTTCAAGACTGCTATCACTTGTAATAGTACTTGTTAAAACCCTACTCAGACTACCTTTCTCATTAATAACCTGAAGCAATTCAATCCACCGTTTTCTTACCACATAATAGTTGTTGTGGCTTTGTTTTGTATAATCAAAGTTCGCCATTGGATAATAACGTTGCATGAACTTGAATATTTCCGACTCCATTTTCAGCTCATATCTTTCTATTGGCTTATACAATAAACACATAGATAAGAAGAAGTGTCCGTCATTTTGTAAAATGTGCCATATATAGATTTTCCTGTCAGTCGGAGATATACCACTCTTAAGAACCGCTTTAGTTAATTGATTCGGTTTCCAATTTTGCGAATTATTACTGTTATCTAAGAAATGTAGCTTGTCATCGGCTAAATTTAGATAATAACTACATGCTTTATATGTACTATATATTTTAGTTTCAATTCCTCTCTCTCTACTCTTTGATAGAATCTCACGCAGTCTATTCTCCTATTGTTAATATCAATAGCGAGAAAATAATTCCATACTTCATCCACTGATTCTTTAGATGGAATCCCATCATTGTCTTGAGGATAGTTAGTATGTAGCCACCTAACATTGTAAAGTAAAAATCAATAGTTTTTTTCTTTGGTTAAGATGTATTCATTAGGATTCTTACTTCTTAAAAGTGTAAAATAGCAGACCCATTTCACAATCCAAATAGGCCTGTGAAATGGACGATGTAAACTGTCTAACACCTTATACTCTACAATCATGATAATTATCTTATATATAATAAATTCATTTGCTAAGTTACCTCTTTTATTAAGTTCTCGCAATTAAGTCCATCAAATTCCTTTCGAACTTTTCTTCGGTATCAATTGTGACGATTTGTTCATATAACATTTCAAGTTGCTGCTTGAATGTACCAAAAGACAGCTTGCCAATGCTTACCTGACGGTATGCTTTATTCAATGACTTTACTATTGTGAGTTCGAACATAATATTTTAGCAAATTTTATATTTTGAAGAAACTATGAATTTATTCATCCTGCTCCTCTATCCACTCTCTCAATTTTGCTTGTAGCAACTGCTTATCAGGAAGGTAAAGAGCATATTGTTGTGCATAGATATTAGAATCTTTCGGCAGAGTAAGTTCTACCAATGCATCTTTCTTTTCTTTGCAAAGTAGAATGCCGATTGTTGGTTTTTCAAAATCCTGTTTGACATAACGGTCATAGTAGTTGACATACATCTGCATTTGTCCCAAATCTTGATGAGCCAGTTTATCTACTTTCAGGTCAATCAGCACATAGCATTGTAAAAAGTCGGTTATAGAAAACCAAGTCGACATAGAAATTTTCTTCATCGAAAGTAAATCGCTTCTGACGTGCTTCAAATAAGAAACCTTTTCCTAGTTCTAATAAGAAATGCTGCATCTTTCCTATTATAGCATTTTCCAATTTGGTCTCAGAATATGATACATCAGATTTAAGTCCCAAAAATTCTAATGTTAACGGATTCTTGATGATGTCATCAGGATTATTAATAGTTTGTCCCTCTTGTGTCAAACGCATGACTGCCTCTTTGTCTCTGCTGAGAGCCAATCGTTCATACAGGCTTGAATTATATTGTCTTTGCAGTTGTCGAACACTCCAATTCTGCTTTTGGCATTCAATTTCATAGAAACTCCGTTCTGCTTCGGATTCGATACGCATTAACACCAAATAATGAGACCACGAAAGCGTAAACGGGTATGTGCCAGTCAATTTTGTTGAGCTTTTTACCGTTTTTTGAATTTGGTCAACACTGTTGACCAAATTGCCATCCGATGATTCGGTCAACACTGTTGCGCCGATCTGTTTTACCGAATATATCGTGAAAAACTTACGGCATCTTTTCAAGGTTTCTACCGACCATCCATCGCCAAGTCTTTCTGTCAAGACCTCTGATACACCTTTCAATAACTGTTTGCCGTATGTTGCATCGTTCTTCGCCTTCTTGTACGACATTTACAATAATGCGCCCTATTTCATATTTGGTGATGACTTCGGTAATATTAATTGCTCGTGCAACATTTGTTCGTGCATTCGTAATCAATCGCTCGATACGTTCCGCAATATCTGCGATGATGTGGCTATCTATATTTTGTATTTTACTCATGGTCTTTAGAGGTATCTTTACTTATCAAATCTTGAACTTTGACACCTAAACATTCTGCTATTTGGAATAGCGTTTCAAGGCTCGGTTGACTGGTATTAGTACACCATTTAGAAACCGTAGCTTGATCTTTTCCCAATTGTTTTGCCAACCATCTATTCGTGCGTTTTGTCTCCGCCAGCACCACTTTTTAGACGATTCATATCTTTATTCATGCGTCATAAATTTATCGAGACTACAAAGATAAGCATAATTCAAATATTTAGAGATATAAAGATAAAAAACATCTCTTATAAGATAATTGTTTTGCGTTTTTAGGAAAATATATATTGGGGATTATCATTTGCATTAAAGTAATGCAATTAATAGATACATGGTTATGCCAGATTAATAGAACCCATATTTTTAGTTTAAAAGATGAGAGTTAGAATATTTTCAGAGAGAATACTTTTTAACATGGCCGGCAACAGTGCCCGGACCATCGAGAAACACTACTACAAAAACACCAAACAGGAAGAATTACGCCAGCGGATGAATGCCCATTACAGAAGTTGGGACAATAACTCGATTGAAAACCATAAATATACGCTGCAATGAAAAAATACGTATGTGAGCCGCAGAGAAATGAAATCATTTCGTTATATTTGCAATCGAAAATAAAAGCAGAGCATTATGACAGACGAACAATTAGGTCCGATGAAGCTCATATTCAATTATAATGATGTATTTTACAGCTTCTTCTACGACGACCTCAGCGGGTGCATACACCGTTCCCGTGAATATGCCATCAATTATGTCTATTCAGGCGAGATGATTCTCGACAACGGGACTGAACAGATTCATGTAGGGAAAGGCGAATGCGTCTTTATTCCACGCGACCACCACATCACGATGTATAAAAAGACAAAGGATGGCGAACGTTATTGTGGTATCTTTCTGATGTTCACGCGTCGTTTCTTACGGGAAATGTACGGCAAGTTGGAACAACGCAAAGTACCGGTCAATACTCCCAAGCTCGATTCGGGCGTAATCAAACTGCCGAAAACAGTAGAACTCGCCAGCCTGTTCGCTTCCATGACCCCTTACTTCGATCCGGAAGTGAAACCCAAAGACGATTTCATGAACTTGAAATTGCAGGAGGGGTTGCTTGCGTTGCTGCATATCGACAAGCGGTTCGCTCCGACGCTTTTCGACTTCAATGAACCGTGGAAGATAGATATTCTGGAATTTATGAACGAGAACTACATGTACGAGCTCACGATGGAAGAGATGGCACACTACACGGGACGCAGCCTTGCCACATTCAAACGGGATTTCAAGAAAATCAGCGACCTCACTCCCGAAAAATGGCTTATCCGTAAACGACTCGAAGTAGCTTACGCCCTGATGAAAGAGGGCGGCAAAAAGGTCGTGGATGTCTATGCCGAAGTGGGTTTCAAGAATCCGTCGCACTTTTCGACCGCTTTCAAGAAACAATACGGCATATCGCCGACTGCCGCATTCGTATAACTCGAATTGACCCTTTGGGAAATCTTATTTGAGCCTCACAGTAATTCCGCTGTGAGGCTTTCTCTTTAACTTTGCCACCGAAATCAGAAACATAAAAAGAAAGAGTTATGATAAAGTGGTTAATATCTTAATGATGGTATGCAGCCTGTCCGTTACGGTAAGTGCTTGCAACCCAGATGATTCTCTGAAAAATACGGAGAATACGGTTCCCGAACCTGAACCTAACCCCGACCCGACACCCGAACCTGTAACCGGAAACGGGATGTTCGACCTGAGCAAAGGCGAAAACGGCAATCCGCCGTCTATCCGGCTCAGCAGCGGCTACGATATGCCGATCATCGGTCTGGGCACATACAGCCTTCATGGCAAAGTGTGTGTCAATGCCATATTATCCGCCGTCAAACATGGTTATCGTAAATTCGACACGGCGAGTTTCTACGGAAATGAAGAAGAGGTCGGCGAGGCCATCCGCACCTGCGGCGTGCCGCGCGAGGAATTGTTCGTCTGCACAAAACTCTACCCGAACCAGTTTGCCGATGCGGAAAAAGCCATTGAGGAATCACTGCGCAAACTCAATATAGGTTACGTGGACTTGATGTTGCTTCATCATCCCGGAGCGCACGATGTGGAGGCATACAAGGCAATGGAGCGGGCTGTCGAAGCCGGGAAAATCCGGTCGGTCGGCGTATCGAACTATTACATCAAGGAAATGACGGATTTTCTGCCCAAAGTGAATATAAAGCCAACACTGGTTCAGAACGAGATACATCCTTATTATCAGGAAAAGGAAGTGGTAAAATTCATGCACGAGAACGGTATTGCCATCGAAGGGTGGTATCCGCTCGGAGGCAGAGGTTATACGGCTGCCATGCTTGGTAACGAAACAATCGGACAGATTGCAAAAGCGCATGGAAAATCTCCTGCACAAATAATTTTGAGATGGAACTTGCAGAACGGCGTGGTCATCATTCCCGGTTCGAGTAATCCCGACCATCAGAAAGAAAACATATCCCTATTCGACTTCGAGTTATCACCCGAGGAAATGGCACAAATCGCCGCCCTTGACCGAAACGAAAAACACGATTGGTATTAAAAACAATGATAAAATAGATTCTTATGAAAACGAACATGAATTTCAACCTCTTCACGCCGACCAAACTGTTGTTCGGCTGCGGAAAACTGAATGAACTCGGCAATCAGTCCATGCCGGGCAAGAAAGCCCTGTTGCTGATTTCCAACGGTCAGTCCGTCCGGACGACCGGAACGCTCGACCGAACCGTTGCACAACTCGACAAAGCGAATGCGGCTCACGTTCTTTGCGCCAACATTCACGAAAATCCCTCGAAAGAAGTCGTGATGGAAGCGGCTGCCGTAGCCCGTGAGAACGGATGCGACTTCATCGTGGCATTGGGAGGCGGAGCGGTGCTCGATTCGGCTGTGGCCGTAGCCGCAATGGCGACCAATCCGGGCGACCTGTGGGATTACGTCCACGGCGGCACGGGCAAAGGCTTCCCTTGCAGCAGCCGGGACTGCCCATCGTGACGATTGCCACGACATCGGGCACGGCTTCCGAAATCAACTGCTGGGGCGTGATTTCCAACCACGCCACCAATGAGAAAATCGGGTTCGGCTACCCCGAACTCAATCCCGTGCTGGCGATTGTCGATCCGGAACTGATGCGCACCGTACCGTCGACGTACACCGCCTATCAGGGTTTCGATGCGCTGTTCCACAACACGGAGGTAATGATCAGCCGCTTCGTCAACGTGCTGAGCGAGCCGATAGCCCTTTCTGCCATCGAACACATCGCCAAATACCTGCCACGCGCCGTGAAGGACGGCAACGATTTGGAAGCTCGTGAAGCCGTTGCCTACGGAAGCACCATAGCCGGACTTACGATGCAACTCACCAGCGCCACGGCCGAGCATTCGATGGAACACGCCATGAGTGCCTATCACCACAACCTGCCGCACGGTGCGGGTCTCATCATGATTTCGAACGAGTTCTACCGCTTCTTCATCGAGCATCATGCCTGCGACGAACAATTCGTGAAGATGGCGCGCGTGATGGGAATGCCCGATGCGGACAAACCCGAGGATTTCCTCACGGCACTTGCCGGCCTGCAACGTGCCTGCGGCGTGGACAACCTGAAAATGAGCGACTACGGCTTCACTCGTGAGGAGTGCGACACGCTGGCTCGCAACGCCCGTGATACGATGGGCGGCTTGTTCGCAGCCAATCCCTGCGAGATGACGCATGAGGATTGCGCAGCTATTTTCGAAAAAGCGTATAGATAACCTTTAATCAGCATATAAACAGCGTTATGGTAACGGAAAAGCCATAACGCTGTTTATATTATATGAGCTTTTGAGAAAATACGAATTTGAGCTTTTGAATAATATATTTTGAGCTTGACAGTAATTTTCGCTCCGTTTTATCACCGTACCTTTGCATTATAAAAATAAGAAACAATCATAGCAATGAAAACAACGAATCTGAAAACCGCAGCCATTACAGCCTTGTTCGGAATAGGACTGCTTGCCGGCTGCACGAACAGTACAACAAATCAAAAAACAAGTGATATGAAAACATTAAATCTTACGCAAGAATGGGACAAGACCTTTCCGCAGAGCGACAAAGTGAACCACAGCAAAGTAACATTTACCAACCGCTACGGCATCACGCTGGCGGCCGATATGTATGTGCCGAAGAATGCCACAGGGGAAGCTGCCCGCTATCGCCGTCTGCGGCCCGTTCGGGGCTGTCAAGGAGCAGGCTGCCGGGCTTTATGCCCAGACAATGGCCGAGCGCGGTTTCCTGACCGTCGCTTTCGACCCCTCCTATACCGGAGAGAGCGGTGGTGAACCCCGATACGTGGTATCACCAGACATCAATACAGAGGATTTTTCGGCTGCTGTCGATTTTCTTGCGACCAATGACAAAGTCGATCCCGAGCAAATCGGTATCATCGGCATCTGCGGCTGGGGCGGACTGGCCATCAATGCCGCTGCCGCAGACCCGCGCATCAAGGCAACGGTTGCTTCCACGATGTACGACATGAGCCGCGTGAATGCCAACGGCTATTTCGATGCCGAAGACAGCTCCGAAGCCCGCAACGCGCTCCGCAAGAAACTGGCAGTGCAGCGCACAGAGGACTTCCGTAACGGTTTCCCGAAGCCGGGTGGCGGCGTGCCCGACGAACTGCCTGCCGATGCTCCGCAGTTCTTCAAGGACTACCATGCCTACTACAAGACTCCGCACGGTTATCACAAACGTTCGCTCAACTCCAACCAGGGACGGAATGCGACGGAAGCCATCCCGTTCATCAACTTCCCACTGATGAGCCGTGCGGATGAAATCAAGAATGCCGTGCTTGTCATCCACGGCGAAAAGGCGCACTCCCGCTACTTCGGCGAAGACGCGTTCAAGAAGTTGAAAGGCGACAACAAAGAGTTGCTGATTATCCCCGGGGCCAACCATACGGACCTTTACGACAATCTTAAGGCAATTCCATTTGATAAAATCGAAAAATTCTTTACCGGTAACTTGAAATGATATGATAAAAGTAAAATCCCTCCTTACGGCAGTCGTGGCCTTATTGACTGCGACTGCCTACAACGGAAATGCGAACAAAGCGGCAAACAGCGACAGCAAACCCAATATGGATATGGTAACAGACAGTTCGAAAACACTGATAGTCTATTTCTCAAAAAGAGGCGTGTTATTGACAAAGGCAACACGGAAGTAGTTGCGGAATACATCAAGGAAATGACCGGTGCGGATGTATTCCGCATAATGCCGGACAAAGAGTATGAGAAAATACAAGATTATGACGAACTGGTGGAACTTACCAGAATAGAGCATGAAAATGACGAGCGTCCGACATTCAATGGCAAGATAAACGACATCGGCAAATACGACACCATATTTATCGGCTCTCCGATCTGGTGGTACACCTTTCCGCAGGTCATGTACACATTCCTTGACAGTTATGACCTCAATGGAAAGACCATAATACCGTTTACGACGCATGAGGGTAGCGGATTGGCAGACGTGGTTGAAGTCCTGCGTAAATATTATCCCAACGCGACTGTTGCCGAGGGGCTTGCCATACGCGGACGTGATGCAGTGAAATCAAAGGAGAAAGTGGTCAGGTGGCTGGAGAAAACGGGCTTCTGAAAAATTCGATTAAAACAAAAGAGACATAACGATGAAAATACTTGTATTGAACGGGAGTCCGCATCCGAAGGGCAGTACAAAGCAAATGGTGACAGCTTTTTGCCGAGGGGGCTGTATCGGTCGGACATGAGGTGACGGCAATAGATGTGTGCCGTAAGAATATCAAAGGCTGTATGGCCTGCGAGTATTGCCATACAAAAGGTCGAGGCAGTTGTATACAACAGGATGACATGCAGGAAATCTACCTGTCGCTGAGAGAAGCGGATATGCTGGTGATCGCTTCCCCGATTTACTACCACGGCATTTCCGGGCAACTTAAATGTGTCATAGACCGCTTTTATTCTGCGGCCTACCCGAGCAAGCCTACCCGTCTGAAAAAATAGCCATGATTTTAAGTTCCGCAGACGCGGACATGTATGATGGTGCGATGTTCTCATTCAAAGGAGATTTTCTTAATTATCTGGGACTTGAAAACTCAGGTGTTTACACCGCTCATGGAAGCGAGAACGGCTCAAAAAAGAAATTGGACGAGTTGAGAATGTTTGGCGAATCGTTAAGATGAAAATGACCTGCCTGTTTTTCCAAATATCGACTAAGATATGAGTATATCGACTAAAAAAAAAATCACAATAGCCTGTTAATGTTTACCCTCACGCTCGGAGTGTTCGGAATTCTGAACACCGAAATGGGTGTGGTGGGCATTATTCCTATCATAGCGGACACTTTCGGTGTTACGGTTCCGGATGCAGGTTGGACGGTCAGCCTCTTTGCGCTGATCATTGTCTTCTCTGCTCCCGTCGTACCGTTACTTTTTTCACGGGTAAACCGCAAAACGGTCATGGTGCTCGCCTTGTCCGTGTTCGTGATTTCCAACCTCGTTTCGGTCTTCACGACGAACTTTACCGTACTGTTGATAACCCGTGCGATTCCGGCATTCTTTCATCCGCTCTATGTATCCATCGCTTTTTTCAACCGCAGCCTCTTCCGTTAGTCGGGAGGATGCTCCGAAAGCCGTTTCCAAAATCTTTGCCGGAGTATCGGCAGGAATGGTGCTCGGAGTGCCCGTGACGAGCTACATCGCCAGTGAATTTTCATTCTCTGCAGCAATGGTATTTTTTACCGTTGTCAATGCATTTGTACTGCTCGCCACTATTTTCCTCATACCGTCCATGCCCGTTAAGGAACGGTTATCGTATGGCACACAACTCAGCGTATTGAGAAAGCCCGTATTGTGGAACTCCTTCCTTGCGGCATTACTGATGAATGCAGCCATGTTCGGATTTTACAGCTACTTGTCCGATTACCTGATAACGGTTACAGATGTCTCCTTCAAGGTAATCAGCCTTCTGCTGTTTGTTTACGGCATGGCAAATATCGTCGGAAATATCGCAGCCGGAAAGTTGTTGGCACAACGTCCTTTCGCCACGTTGAAATACGTACCTATCATTATGACGATGCTTTTATCTCGCTCTTTACGGGCTTGGGGAATTTACCCTACCGACGTCAATCGTCATTCTGATATTGGGAATATTCGCAGGTATTGCAAATAACGGGAATCAATTCATGGTATCTACGTCGGCAACCGAAGCACCCGATTTTGCCAACGGTCTGTTCCTGACCGCCGCAAATCTCGGCACTACGCTGGGAACGGCAATATGCGGCGTGTTCATAACCGTATGGGGTACACATTCGTCCCCGTTAGGAGCCGTGGTATTCCTTATTATCGGGATTATAAGCATTGTCATCAGAAACAGTTTGATGAATCGTGAAAAACACATCATATCGACAATATGAAAACATCGCCCATGTGGAGGATAATTTTCGAAGCCTTTCCATCCGCCTGACCGAGGAAGACCTGCATGACTTGGATACGGCATTCCCTGCTCCGATACGAAAAATACCGTTGGCAGGCTGGTAATAAACAACAAAAAAGAACGAAAATGAAAAAGATACTATTAGTCGCAACAATTATATTCTCCTTGAATGTATGTTTGTTTGCACAGAAACAGGAGAACTTTAATCACATTGGTTTTTATATACAATGCGTATCGGAAAAATCGAAGCCATTGTTATCAGCGATGGACACCTTTGTGTGAATCCGGTACAAGCAGAATTTGCACAACGTATTGATTCTGTCAAAGTCGCTAAAACTCTTCAGGAGCATTTCGCACCTGTAACGGAAGTCGATTTGGCAATGAACATTCTTTTGCTGAAAATAGGGAACCGTTATGTGCTGATAGATGCCGGTGCAGGCTACGTGTTTGGCTGTGAAAGCGGATGGCTTGCTGCGAATCTTAGCTATGCAGGGATTCAACCGGATAAGGTCACGGACATTATTATTACCCATGCCCATCCCGACCATATCGGAGGTTTGACAGACAAGAAAGGGAATCTCGTATTTCCGAATGCTGAAATCTATCTATCTCTCGTGAAGAATATAATTTTTGGATGTCTCCAGCTCCGGATTTTACCCAAAGCACCATGACAGACAAAAAACACATGAAAATGCTCGTGGATGATAGCACAAAAGAACATTCGTTCTGTAACAGACAAACTGCATTTGTTTCAAAAAAGATGAAGAACTATTGGGATGTTTGCAGATGATACCTGCTCCGGGACACACTCCGGGACATACCATACTCCGGATACACTCCGGAAGAGAAGAAATCTATCATATTGCGGACGTGGTACATTCTGAAATTATCTCGTTTGAACATCCCGAATGGATTTATAATAGTGATACGGACTACAAAGAAGGAATAGAAACCCGCAAGAAAATATTAGAACAATTAAGTAATTCCGGTTCGTTGTTCTTCGCATATCATTTGCCGTGGCCGGGATTGGGATATGTAAAATCCACAACGGACGGATACGAATGGGTGCAGAAACGAATTGCTATGCCGTATTAAATTAAAAGGGAATAACTATGACCAACAATACAATTGACATTATGCTGGCACACCGCTCCATCCGTTCATTCACGGACAGAACGGTAAGCGATGAAAACTTGGATGCTTTATCATCCGTGCAGTACAAGCGGCCCCAAACTGGGTAAACCTGCAACTCGTTTCCATGATCGTGATAAGAGAGGCAGAACGACGAAAACTGTTTGCCGATTTGTGTGGACATCAGCCGCACATTGCCGAAGCTCCTGTATTCTTGATATTCTGTGCTGACTACTACCGGATAGCTCTTGCTTGCAAGGCAAAAGGGCAGACTCTCGATGAAGTGATGCAAGACATCGACACATTGCTCGTGGGAGCTCATGAAGTCGGTATCGCTCTCGAAGCGGCTGTCGTGGCTGCCGAATCATTGGGATTGGGAACAGTCCCTATCGGGGATGTGCGTAAGAACGCAAAGAGGTCATTCGTGAACTGCAATTACCGAAATATGTTTTCCCTATGTTGGGATTATGTATTGGTTATCCGGCAAATGACCCCGGTCTGAAACCGCGCTTTCAAAAAAGAGGCAATATGTTTTGAGGAGACATATAATACTCATTTGGAAAAACAATTGGCCGAGTATGACAAAACCTATTCACAGTATCTGTTGAAACGTTCGTGGAATAACCGAGTTGGCAACTGGACTGACTTGGCCGCAGACTTTTACCTGTATCCGTATCATTACGAGGGAGTTGCCGATGTATTACGAGAACAGGGATTCGTGTCGGCTAAAACTGATAAATGATTCTTCGCCATGCACATTGCAATCACGACACTACCGGGATACACTCCGCAAGAGAAAAAACTGCTTGCACAACGGCTGAAAGAAGCGGCTGCAAACCTTATGGGTGTAATTCCTTGTACCGTTTCCGTATCTGTAAAGGACTTGTCAATAGAGAATTGGGATGATTTTATCAAAGAATTACCAGATGATGAAATCGTTATACCTGAAACATATAATTAGTGTTGCCTGATATTTACTTACAACTATAGGGATAATTAAGCACAAATAATTTTATGGCAGTTTTTATCTACCCTAATAATCAAATAACATCTGGATTTATAAATAAGTAATTGACATGAAAGAAAAAATCAAAAAATTCTTCTCTTTTTTTTGAAGGGAAGCAACACCTGGCCCACTTCGCTACTGAACAGGATGTAGCGGAAGAACTGTTTGAGTTACTTTCCGAAGCGAGAAGACTCTATCTTCAAAATGTGATTGTGGAGGGCAAACGGTATAGCCGCTATGTGGATGACTTCATAAATAGTCATCGATACATCAACTGCGATAATGCGGTTTGCCGGAACTGCCATGAAATGAACATCCATATCGTCAAGGGACTGCTGACAGAATGTACCCACCCTATCCAACCTCTTTTTACCGCATCAGACTTCTCTTTTAAGGAGTGCATGGAGTTGCGAAAGCAGTATGATATGTCGGAGCCATTGCCAACACAAGTCGTGCATCGTACCGATAAGGTGACGAATGCTCCGCCGCTTTCTTTCGGCTGTAACTTCACTCAAAAACAGATGGCGGGTATTGTGTCCTGTGCCAATACCTATAATCTATTTTGTGTTTCTATGCTTCGCATCGAGGATATGGAAGCTCTCTTTTCTTGCAAAGAGGGTTTTTCATATCCGGGTGAACAATCTACGCCATGTGGCCATCCTTTTCGATGCGCTTCTCGAAAATTCGTTTATCCAATTTCGCTGGCAATCAGTTCTTGACAGAGGCAAATTTCTACAATCCAAGGACGGATCACGGTTTTTGTTTCTGCCTCAAGTCTTTCATCTGCACTCTCTGCGGTCAGAGGTAATATGACATCAGTTGCCTATATCATTAGGCAAACTATTGGACAATTGAAAGAATGATATGAACTCGCTATTGTCCCAGTTTTTAATAGGACAATAGCGAGTGATAATATTTTCAATTATAGACTTGTGCTTGTTTCATTTACATCCAGTTTTACTATTTACCAATTGGATGAAATCTGCGGTTCGTTGATTATAATTGATCAGTCTGTAGACAAACTGTAAAATGCACATAGTTCAGTATATAATTCATCTAATTTAGATTTGTCTGTTATGTCTGCACCCTGTTTGACAACATTAAAAATCCCATATCGTTGAAGGATATATAGGGAAATTTGAAAGGAAGAATGCGCTTTCCGTCCATTGCCCATGCAGCACCCATCTCATTGGTACACACCTCACTTCTTTTATAATTCTCAGAAATCATACATAAAATGAAGTCGCAACCTTTCATGTTTTTGACAATCTCATTTCTAAAATCCTCACCAGTATGAATTGCAGAATGATCTAATGTACAAAAAATATCAGTTCTCTCAAATTTACATCCCAACATTAGAATTTCCTTAACAAATCCATTTACAATATCTTTATCTTCAGAGGAATGGCTTATGAATATCTTTTTAGGGTGGTTATAAAGGCTTGCTAAAATCCGATAACAAGTTCTGATATCTCCGAAGGAATATGCTGAAATGAATCCATTAAAATTAATGGTAGAAAGGGCATTATTTAAAATATCTGCGATCTCTGGCTGCTCTTTTTGTAGGTTTGGTATTAATTGCTTAGAGATATTTATTAGTTGCATAGTATTAGGCCCTATTGTGGAATTATAATTAATCTTCATTCGCTGTAATACTTTTTATTCCCTGATTTACCAGTTCTCTTATTGTATTCATAATTATTTGTATTTCTAATTTTCAACTTATTCAAAAATCCCCCTTATTTCATAGTGGAAGATATACCTATATAGACATATCACTAATGGGTAATTTTTTCTTTCTTGTTATCTCGATGCAGTGTTTATCAGCTCTGCATTTAACCTAAAAGCGTTTGCGTCAATTCCCATTTGGTAAATCTTAATGTCAGGATTAAGTTTCCGTGCAATGCTTATTATTTTGATTTCTCATCTGCATTCATGTTGATTCCCAAATAGACAGACTCAAAACACTCTCCTCCGATTTCAGGAAAAGCCCGAACCTCTTTCCAATCAATCGGCCCCTTATGATCATTTTGACCTGGCAATAAACTCATATATGTTGGCCAAGGGTCTAAAATGAATAACCTCACCTCTTGTTCATGCTCCCATGCCTTTGCTTTTGTGGATAATTGATAATGGAAGAAATCTTTTGCATCCCTGAAATAATCAGGTTTTTCCACAATATCCTTATACTGTACTTCCACTTCAGCACAGCCAATCATAATTCCACCCTGCATATGAGAGAGGTATTTTCTGACTTTCTCCATATCCAGACCGATGCAAATACCTTTATGCTTGCTGTAATAGCTCCACATCAAAATTGAATCATATATCTTAGAAAGACTACATATCCATGCCTCTTCTCTGGTTCTACGAAATGGATCTCTTCTTAATTCTTCGATAATTTTCGGAGTCCATCCTCCACACGCTTCTTTCGGAACATTGGAGAAATCAATTAACGATGGGTGGCAATCAAACGGGTCGTTCAACTGCGTAGCATTGGTAAATTGAAGATTACTATAATGTAGCATCATCAATCCACCGGTAAAATCAAGATATTTATATAATTTGACTGCTCCCATAAACTTATTATTCCGTCCTCAATAATTCATCCACAGTGACATCCAAAACTTTGGATATTTGAATTAGCATCTCCACATTGGGCTGTGTTGTATTGGTAACCCATTTGGAAATTATGGCAGGATCCTTATCCAATTGTTCTGAGAGCCATTTATTATTTCTATTTTTTCTCTGCGAGAACGACTTTGATTCGATTTAGTAGTTTACGCTCCATGTTATATATATATTCTATCCATACATATACAAAGATAGGCATTATTTGGAGAATATATTTGATTAAACAGGATATATTTTGTGGTAAAACCGCAATAAAATGAGTAAAACATCAATTTTGGTTATACGGTTTTATAGCACCTGCTGTTTTAAGAATGTTAATCACTTTTTACATCACAGATACAGACGATTTAGAATATATTCATGGGAACTATATGGTATCAAATGTACGATATAATAACATATAGTAGCTGTGTATTAGATTGATATAAAATATATTTCGGTTCAAGCGTGGGAACCTGTCAGTTTATCTACTTTGAGGTATCGCCAAACACCTTGTTACGAATAAACAGCCAACCCACGCCAGACGTATAACAATACCGCATGGGCGATTGATTGCATACGCAAGCATGAACGTTCGTACCGTTTATCCCCGTAACTCAAAAATTGGCGATTTTCAAAGTAAGGATAAAACTAAACGCTTCAATAATATGTATTTGCCGGAGGAGACTTGCAGTCTTTCCGACACTGCAAAGATAGGTCAAGAGAAGAATAAAATCAAATTTAAGTATTTGAATTTTTGTTCTCTACCGGATAATACTTGTTTTATTCTGCGCCGTAAAAACGTTCATGCCGGGTTGGCACAGGTAATATCTTACAACATTTCCAGATATCCCAATCTTAATAGAATATACGATATGCCAGACAAGGTATTTACCGAGTTCGGCAATCTCGATGGGCTTCGGTGTGGGGCGGGAATACCAACACTATGGTTGTCGGTGGTGTCTTGTGGAGTTTCATATCCTACAAGGCGTGTATCGAAGGGAGAATTGTCTTAACAGCGTTATGGTCGATAGCTTTTTAGGTGTTATGAAATCGGGACTATTTTATGCTGAAAAGATAGAAACTGTCGAAAATTTTACGAAAGTTTTAGATGAATATGTCGATGTATAGAACAAAAAAGAATTGAACCGTGGTTAAATGAAAAGAGTCCGGTATTATACCGGACTCTTTCAAAAGAATTACTTGGGGGCATTTCATTTTAACACAGCCCCTTTGTGAGAATTGTTCGTTTCGATAGGTGTTAGCGAACGCTGACGGTGGCTACTTTGCCATCGGCTTTTACCACATAGAAGCCGGGCTCGACTGTAATTATAGTATTTTCATGCCCGATTCCGTGAATCTTGCCGTCTATACCATATACAGCCACGTTGCTCGCTCCTTCGACAATGATAACGCCTTTGGACGTTTTAATCGATATGCCGTCGGTGTGCGTGTCGTCAATGCCAGACGGTGCGGTCTCGTATGTATTTGAAAGACCCGATTCACCTTCGGCGTAAACAGCAGTCACATTGTAGCTATGGTTGTCTGTCTCTGATGTAGAGCTTGTAAGGTTGTCGACATATTTATTATCTGTTACTACGGCATCGTTAATCTTGATACAGTCACGATAGATATTGTACCCGATAACCGTGTAGCTGGGCGTACCACGAGTGTAACTGATATCGTCTATCAGCCAAGCCTCTGTCTGATAGGAAATGCAGCGAATCGCAAAGTATTTGGAGCCTTCCGGGAGTTGGACCTCAACTTTCGACCACCCGAGGTTTGCCGAGTATGTATCGCCTAACTTAACGAAATCGGCCGGAGTGTTACCGGTAGTTGAATATAGAACTTCGAACTGGTCGTAACCGTAGTTGACATTTGTCGAGCGATTCCAAAAACTGATGGTTTGCTCCATGCCGGGAAGTTCGGGCGAAATCAACCAGTCATCGTTGGCCTTTGTCGTCGAAGAGAATGCTGCGAAGCATTTGGATCCAGAGTGGGCAAAGTTTGCTACCTTGTTCTGGCTCTCTTCATCGATGCCTTCGATATCGAAAACGATATATGACATGGGTTTACTCTGATTCTCAAACATGACATCACTAAGGCCAAATGTTTCGTCTCCGTCGATGTCGTAGAATGTGTAGTTCTCGGCCTTTCCAATCGCGAACGACTCATAGGCTTCAAGGTCGTCGGTCACCGGTATGGTCTTGCTCTCTGTATCGGGAGAGTCCCATGCGAGGGTTACTTGATTGCCTTCAACGGCTCCGTTAATGGTGACAACCGGAAGTTCAGAGGCGATAAATTCCACTGTCTTAGCCTCGCTTTCGTTATTTGACAAGTCTTCATCTGAATCGTACACTACATTCACTTTATAAGTCGTGGCCTCGGTTTGTGTAACGGTCGGACGTACTGTGATTTCGACGGTTTGCTTGGCCGACACTGCGAGATGCTCGATATTTACAGTTTCAACCACATCGTTGTCGGAAAGAAGCTGTACGGCGATGTTGTCCGCATCGTGTGTGCCCATGTTGGTGATTGTGGCTGTCACCTTGTTGTCAACGCCCACGGTCATGGTTGCCGGAGTCGTGAGGCCTGCCACTGCGACATCATGGCCTAAGAATTCTCGCACTTCGATGTTATCGAGCAGGAAGTAATCTTGCTGTGAACGGGCGTTCACGTTTACACCCACTTGGACTACTTTTGCCCTTGAATTGCGCAAGCGAAACGAATACGCGTTGCCAACCTGTGCCTACCGAATTGGTATGAATGGGCTCGGTCAGGTAATAGGTTTCACCACTGGGAATGCGCACTGTGGGTGCGAGATCAAAGAGGTCGTCGGTGGTACCGCAGTAATAGAACGACAATCCTACTTTGTCGCTTTCTGGAATTAGAATCTTACCCGAAAGCAATAGATTGTTCTCCTTAGCAAGGAAGGGTTCGAGGTAGAACATGCCTTGATCATCGTCCTGAGGCATGCACACCGGCTGGTAGCACGATTGAGCCGTGCTCCAATATGCGCCTTCATTCATCCACACGTGTTGAAGCAGAGCCTCGGGGCATGATTCCTTGAACGGAACGGTATAGGCATTGCCCACCGGAATCATTTGCGTGAACCCATTGATGGGATTGCGCCCGACACGGTTTTCGGCGAATATGTAAAAATATGGCAAGAGCCTGTTCTCCGTTTTCAGGAAGGTCGATAGTGGTAGTCCAACCCTTTTTCGCATCTTCCGCAGTTAGCCCAGTCGCCACGATTTGCGTGTTCATGTCGACCATCGTATATGTGATCAAGTCGCTATTGATGGAATCGCCGTCCACATCTTGTGCCAACGGATTCCAAGTGACTGTAACCTGTCCGGGAACGGTCGCACTCTCAACGATTTTGCAATCGGTGGGAGTAGCCGGCAGTTTCAATCCTGCATAGGCATCTTTGTCGTAAGGTATGCCTTCTCCGAATTCGTTCGATGCTACAATCGTATAGTGAACAGTGGTTTCTTCGCCTACAACATCTTTGAATGTGAGGGGTGCTCCGGGTGATACGTTCGTGAATGTATGTACCAAGTTCCCGTCTCGGTTCACTTTCACATCGGCGATTGATGCAAGCTCGTTGCCAGCTATGTTTTTATCGGGAGCATTGAAGCTGACATCGATGGCTGCCGAGCCATCGGGTTGGGCCGTTAATTTTACGTTTTCGACGATGGCCGGTGCAGAATCGGGAATAGGTGCTTCGATGGTGAAATTGTCGATATAGATCGAGCCCATGTTCTTCTTCGACAGGCCGTGGATACCTATGTAGTATATTCCTGTCGTTTCGGGTGTGATGAGTGCATAGTATGTGCGATAGGTGGCATCGGTAAGCTCGGTGACACCAATGAGTTCGGTAGTCATGGCGCTCACGTTGCATTGGTCGCCCATCTTCACTTCAAAGTGGTCTTTGTAGTACTCAGACTCTCCTCGTGCGTCAAATGCCAAACGATAGGCTTTGCCCGCTTCGAGTTTCACGGGAGCCGACATTAGCCAATCGTCCATGTCGTTTTGCCAGTTGAAGCCAATGAATGCGCAGCCCGGTTCTTGCCAGCCCCATGTATTGTTGTTGTCATCGTTGGAGTCTATGACTGTGAATGGGCAGAAGTCGTCGCTTGTAGCGAGTTCGTTGGTGTAAGGCGGTATAATGTTTCCCATCACCACGGCATTTGATTTGGCCTCGTTCGATACTGTGCCTTCGAATGTAGCCGTTACTTTATATGTATATATCGATAGTTGTTCCGGTTGGGCTACTGCATCCTCGCATTGTGTCGCTGTGATGCCATCGGCTACAACTGTTTCCTTGACTCCGTTGTTGTAGCGGGCTACCGTATATGTCACCTCGCTTGCGTCGAAATAGCCGTTGTTTTCGGAAGCTGTTACAGCATCCCAGCTTATGTTGAATGTGCCGTTTTCGTAAGCGATGACAACGTTTTCCGGGGCGTATGGCTTGTCGGGGCCGACCCACAAGTTCACTTTATTGCTCGACGGAGAATCACCGATGCTATTGCTTACGATGACTGTGAATTTGTACATATCGGCTTTGGTTACTTGAATGGGTGCGTTGATCGGTGTGCCGGGAGCCGCATTGCCCTGAGCTATTTCCCCATCGTTTGCCATGACTTTGTATGAGAGGTTTCCGGTAAGTTCATTGCCGGCAAATGTTTTGCTCGGCATGGTGAATGTGGCGTTACCGCTCAGAGCACCTTCGCCGAACGATACTGTCAGGTCGGAAACGGCAGCCGGGGCTCCGTCCTCGGCAAGCGGCGCAACGATGTGCATGCCGCACACCTCGCCTTGCAAGTCGCATATTTTGGACACGGCGTATCCATTGTTGAAGTCGATCGAGTAAAGTGCAGTTTCTGCGTCGGTACAAGAGGCATAGTATAGGATGCCCGTTTTGCTGTCGTAAGCTGCCGACGTGAGGTAATGCGAAACGATGCCAATATTCGTGAGCATGGTTTCTTCGCCGGTGCTTTTGTTTATCTTCACAAGGCGGCCATCTCCATAGATTCCGTATAGCGCCTCGGCATCGCATGCCAATGCGCTATATGGCTCTGCGAGAGCGAATAGTGCCGGTTCGTTTCACCGGAGTCAGGCTCATCGTGCCTAGCTCGTAGCCGCTCAGGTCGATGTTATAAAAACAGCCGTATATGACGCTGCCATCAGAGGTCATGCACTCCGACATCAAGTTGAAATCGGCATTATGATTATCTTCGATCAATGTCCAGTCGCTCATGTCGAATACCCGATAATATGCTCCATATATTTGACCTCGAATTGGTCCATGAGACAGCAAATGTATTTGCCGTCGAGGGCGGCTCCACCGTTACCTGCATTCATGGTATCATCGGTTTTGATGGCTTTCAGTCCATTTTCGTTTATAGAATATATGCCAACATTGAGTCCGGCATTGCTTTGAACCACAGAACCGATAAGGTCGGGTATTTTTACAGCCGTTGCGGCAGGAGCCTTATTGGGCGAGAAAGCAGTGGAGGCAATGTTGTTTTGATTGGTCACACTGTTACCTCGGAATGTGGTAATACTCCTGCGTTTGAAATGATCCTTTATCTCGCCTCGGGTTTTGATCGTCTGGGCATTTTTGCTTCACAACTACATAGGGAGATGTGACGGCAGATGCCGAAAGCGCTAAACACAATAGCGCTGCTAGTACTAATAAAATATTAAATTTTTTAGACATAAATAGAAATTTTGAATATAAAGTTTATAGATTATTTGCATAAGATGATGATTCGATGTGTAAAAGTAATATTTTTTCGAATAAAAAAAGGAAAATATTGTTATAAAAAACGGTGAATTTTGAATTTTTTTGTTACTTCTCAGATAATGTTTGATTTATTTTGTGCTTCATATCAGGTTGGCGCAGGTAATATAGCGTATTCAGATTGTTTTATTTTATTGGGGTGGGGGTATATAGATAGGTGAGTCCAGACTTTGTTACTTTCCCTGCCAAAGAAAGTCCCTGTTACATTAATTCACTTTCTTTGTTCATTCTTCTCAGCAGCGAGAAGGATGAACAAAGAAGCACCGCCGCAGTTATCGGGCTTAACGGTTTGCCGCCATGGTCACCGTTGGGGTCTGCGGAATTCGCATTTGCTCAAACAGTCCTCGCCCTCTTTCCTCAGTCTCCCTTTGCGTCTTCACCGCCCGATAAAGGCGGGGACTTTTTCCGTTTTTGAGAGCTTTTCTAACCCCTCCGTCACTGCGTGCCACCTCCCCTATATTTCCTTACGGAAACACCCCGTAAGGCTACGGGACACGGCAGGGAGGAGTGTAAGAGTACCCTCTGTTATTATACCGATAGCCATTTGCCGGTCTCTTCGGGGGTGAAGCCTCTTTGGTGGGCATAGTGTTCGCGCTGGGTTTCGTCGATGTGCCCGATGTGGAAGTAGCGGGCATCGGGGTGTGCGATGTAGAGTCCGGCGACAGAGGCATTGGGCATCATGGCGCCGTTTTCGGTGAGGGTTATTCCGATACGCGAGAAGTCTAACGCTCTGTCCCAATCGAAGAAAAGGGAATGGTCGGGCAGGGAGGGATAGCCTACTGCCGGACGTATCCCTCTATACCGGACGGAGAGGAGGGACTGCAAGTCGAGGTCGGGTTCATCGGGGGCATAACCCCAAAATTCTCGGCGTATTTGCCGGTGCAGCCATTCTGCGGCGGCCTCGGCAAGACGGTCGGCGAGGGATTGGAGCAGGAGGGCGGTATAGTCGTCTCCGTCCCGACGCAAGAGCTCTATGCGACGTTGTATCTCGTTTCCGGCGGTGACGGCGAATAGTCCGGCATAATCGGGTTTCCCGTCGTTGGCGGGGCGAATGAAGTCGCTTAAAGAATAGTAGCGGGCATTGGCTTCGGATTTACGCACTTGTTGCCGCAGACAGGGTATGTCGAAATCGCTGTCGGTAGCCGCAGTCGTATGATATGGTCGTAAGAGGCGGCTTCGGCAAGTAGGTAGCAGGCTTGTGGAGAGGTGTTGTTTTCTGCTTCGAGGGTGTCGAGCAGATGATTCGCCTCTTTGTAGAGCTGCATGGCTTCGGCGGCTTTGGCTCTCTCGGCCGATGGGAAAGAGGCGAGCCAGACGGCTTTGCAGTGGTCGCACCCTTGCATGTCGGCTATGGAGGCATAGCCTGCGCCTATTTTCCATACGGAGAAGAATACCCGCCAGTTGATGAAAGGTCGTATGTCGCCGACAGTGACGGGGACGGTGTGCAATCCCATTTGCCGAGGCCGGGGGGCGGTATATGTGTCCCAATCTATGTAGGGGGCGTATCTTTCGACTTCGGATAGGGTGACTAAATCGACCGGTTTCAAAGAGTTGCGCAGTGCTTCTTGTTCGGTGCGTATGCTGCGGATAAACTCCTCACGAGTTTGGGGATTGAGCAGTTGTGCGGCGATGAGCGGGTTTTGCGATGCGTTGCCGGCATGTATGACCGCACCGCTGTAACACGGGGCGATTTTGACGGCCGTGTGGAGTTTCGAGGTGGTAGCTCCGCCTATGATGACCGGTGTGCGCAGTCCTGCTTTTTCCATTTCGGAAACGACGTGGCACATCTCTTCGAGGGAGGGGGTGATGAGTCCGCTCAACCCTATGAAATCGGCTTGTTCGGCAATGGCTCGCTCCACGATTTTTTCAGCCGGAACCATCACGCCGAGGTCGATTACCTCGAAGTTGTTGCAGGCGAGAATGACGGCGACGATGTTTTTCCCGATGTCGTGCACATCGCCCTTGACTGTGGCTACAATGAATTTTCCCCGTTTGGAGGTTTCTCCATTGCGGGTATTTTTCTGCTCGATGAGTGGTTGCAATATACCCACTGCTTGCTTCATGGTGCGGGCGCTCTTGACGACTTGGGGAAGGAACATTTTCCCGTCGCCGAAAAGTTGTCCCACCCGGTTCATGCCGTCCATGAGGGGTTGCTCGATGACGGCGAGTGCCGAGCCGTATTGACGGACGGCCTCTGCGAGGTCGGTTTCGAGGTGTGTCGATATGCCTTTGACGAGAGCTTGTTTCAGTCGGTCGGCGACAGGTTGCCGATGACGGTCTTCGTCGATATTGTTTTCTCTTTTTGATTGCTTCGCCCCGATGTTTCTCGGCGAAGTCGATGAGACGTTCGGTCGCATCCGGCCGACGGTTCAATACGACATCTTCGATGAGCGCAAGAGTTTCGGTCGGTAGATCGTCGTAGGTAATCGATGTGGCGGGATTGACAATCGCCATGTCGAGCCCGTTGCGGATAGCATGATAAAGAAAGACGGCGTGCATGGCTTCGCGAATGAAATTGTTGCCTCGGAACGAAAAGGAGAGGTTGCTCACGCCTCCGCTCACTTTCGCTCCCGGCAGGTTTCGTGTATCCAAGCTGTAGCTCGAATGAAGTCTACCGCATAGTTGTCGTGGCTGTCGATTCCGGTAGCTATCGCCAACACGTTGGGATCGAATATAATGTCGCAAGGCGCTAATCCTGCTTCTTCGGTGAGGAGCTTGTAAGCCCGGGCGCAGACTTCGATTTTCCGTTCATAGGTATCGGCTTGGCCTTTTTCGTCGAAAGCCATGACGACTACCGCTGCTCCTAACCGTTTGATTTCACGGGCATGCGCGAGGAATGTTTCTTCTCCTTCTTTCAGGCTGATGGAGTTGACGATGGCTTTCCCTTGCAGACATTTCAAGCCGGCGGAGATAACCTCCCATTCGGAAGAGTCTATCATTACAGGAACCCGATAAATGTCGGGCTCGGAGACGATGAGATTCAAGAAGTCTACCATCTCTTTGCGGGCATCGAGCATGGCATCGTCCATGTTGATGTCGATGATTTGTGCGCCGGCCTCGACCTGTTTGCGTGCGATGTCGAGTGCTTCGGTGTAGTTCTTTTCGTGAATGAGCCTCAGGAATTTGCGGGAACCTGCCACGTTACAGCGTTCGCCTATGTTGACGAAATTGTTTTCGGGGCAGACAACGAGATCTTCGAGCCCGCAGATGTGCAGACGGTTGTCTTTCGCGATGGGACGGCGGGGCGAGGCGTTTTGTGTGATTTCCCGATAGCGGGCTATGTGCTCGGGTGTCGTTCCGCAACAACCACCCACGATATTTACCAGTCTCTCGTCGATAAATTCTTTTATTTGTGCAGCCATCGATGCGGGCGTTTCGTCATATTCGCCCAACCGATTGGGCAGTCCGGCATTGGGGTAAGCACTGATGTAATAGGGGGAGATCGATGCCAACCGATGTAGATAGGGTTTCATTTCTCTTGCTCCGAACGAACAGTTCAAACCTACCGAGAGAATTTCGGCATGGGAGACTGCCGTAAGAAAGGCTTCGAGAGTTTGTCCCGATAGCGTTCGCCCGCTCTCGGTGACTGTTACCGAGAGCATGACAGGAAGCTCTCGTCCTGTCGCTTTCATAGATTCCTGTGCAGCAAAAAGGGCGGCTTTGGCATTGAGCGTGTCGAAAATGGTTTCGATGAGCAGAAGATCCACGCCACCTTCTATCAAGGCCGTGATTTGCTCCCGATAGGCTGTCGCGAGTGTGTCGAGGTCGAGATTTCGCAAAGCGGGATTCTCCATATCGGGGGACATGGAACAGCTTTTGTTCGTGGGCCCTATCGAACCGGCCACGAATCGGGGTTTATCGGGTGTTGAATAGTCGTCGGCAGCCTTCCGGGCTATGCGGGCGGCTGCCCGGTTTATTTCCTTTACCTGACTTTCCAAACGGTAGTCTGCCATCGATATGGCGTTGGCATTGAAACTATTCGTCTCGATGATGTCGGCTCCGGCTTCGAGGTAGGCACGGTGTATCTCGTCGATGAGGTGTGGTGCGGTGAGACAGAGCAAATCGTTGTTCCCTTTTAATTCCACTGCCGAATCGGGGAACAACGAACCTCTGAAATCTTGCTCGTTCAGTCCGTAACGTTGTATCATCGTTCCCATAGCTCCGTCGAGAATGAGAATGCGTTGGTTGAGTAGTTGTTTCAATGTCTGCATATATCTCGGTTTATGATTGTCATATAACGAAAGATAAGAATCGGATAAAACGAATATGTTCGTTTTTTTTTGCCGAATCGTGTCCTATCTTCACAGTTACAAATATAGGGATAATTGTTGTTTTGTCTACCGAAATATTTGTTATTTGAAATGGAGTATGTAGTGGATTATTCTATTTTTGACCTTATTTTGTAGAGGAAATATTTGAATTTTCTTTTGTATTTAGATATAATGTTTGTAGGCTGCTGATTCGTGTCACAGAAGGCAAGAGGGGCACGCCGTTGTACCGACGTATATTTGTTCGAAAGAAAATCGAGGCGAGGAGATGCCGGTCGTTTGTCGTTCGATAAAATGATAGCTCCTTTGTTATTTCTTGTCAGATTTCTTTCCAGACAATACTTTATGGGGATTTTTGTTGATGAAGTCTTTCCAACTGTTGTAGCTTTTTTTCGAGATGAGGCCGGTTGGTCTGGTAGAAATGGCAGAGAGCGGCAGCCAATCCGTCGGTGGCATCGAGAAGGGGAGGCATATTTTCATCGGGGATATGCAGAATGCGCTGTAACATGGCGGCGACTTGTTCTTTCGATGCACTTCCGTTTCCGGTAATCGACATTTTGATTTTTAATGGGGGCGTATTCGGTAATGGGAATGTCGCGGGAGAGTGCGGCTGCCATAGCGACTCCTTGCGCTCGTCCGAGTTTCAGCATGGATTGCACGTTCTTTCCGAAGAATGGAGCTTCGATAGCCATCTCGTCTGGAAGATATTGTTCGATGAGGCCTAAGACCCGCTCGAAAATGCGACGTAATCGCAGATAGTGACTTTCGAATTTGTTTAATTGAATCACGCCCAAAGTCATCAGTTCGGGGGTGTTACCGACGATACGCAGGACTCCGTAGCCCATGACGTTGGTCCCGGGGTCGATGCCGATAATAATTCTATCGTTTGTCGTGTTCATTTATAAGTCGATTACTTCCAATAGGGTACTGAATCCCCAATACTTGCTTGCCGAATTTCTTTTGCATATCGCAGAGTAGTGTTTCTCCGCACTCTTCGTGCCAACGTTCGAGCGTATCGGTATCGGGCGATTTGAATTGCAGGGAAAGACTTATGCCTTCTTTTCCTCATTCTCAGCGAAAATACGGGTCAGTTGCGGTTCTTGTAAAGCTCCGTGTTCCAGTACAGCCGGAATATAGAAATTTTTAACCAACTTATAAATTCATCTTTCCGAGAGTGATCGGCGTGGTATGTGGTGTTGAATATAATCATAGTGGTATGGGGTTATCTTGTTGTTCGGAGAACCATATTATTCTTTTGACAAAGGTAAAAAATGGGGGCAGGAGCCAAATTTATTTGGCTCCTGCCGAATGCCTGTTGCCTCGGTCTATTGTGAAGGTAAAAAAACTTCTCAATATTTTGTACAGTCGTAAAAATAGTTTTATCTTTGCACCGCATTAAGGGGGTATTAGCTCATCTGGCTAGAGCGCGACACTGGCAGTGTCGAGGTGAGCGGTTCGAGTCCGCTATACTCCACATCGTTATCCGTCTTTTGAGGTACAACAGTTTATTCCCCGGTAAAACAGGGGTTTCTTTTTTTATGGGGTTTCAAAAGAGATAATACAAAGCAATAGGGGTAATCACATAGTTTCTGTCGAATGTGGCTTGCAACTATTGTATGCTTTTGCTGTACTGTTCATCGAGTTGTTCTTTATCTGTATGTTTATCATGCTTTTGTGCGTATCAGACAAAACCACATGGACAGTCTTCACTTGGTCGTGTGTGATTTTCCGTGTATATTCCAACCCCTCTCCCCCAGAAACGGTAGTTTCTGGGGGAGAGGGGTTGAGGAAAGTTTCATAGTAATTTCTGATTATGAGATTAACCCCTCCGTCCTTGGACACCTCCCCTATATTTTGCTGCGCAAAACACAGGGGAGGAGGTTTAAAATATCCTTCCGATAGTAGAACATAAATCCTTATTCAAAGAGTCGACTTTCTTATTTTCAGAATATAGGAAGAGGGAGATTCTTTTTCTTTTATAGTCTGGCATTTTCATGTGGCGAGCAGGAACTATCCAACTTTCTTCCCTGCCGTGTCCCGTAACATTACGGGGCACGGCAAGGAGGAGGGTAAATACAATCCATTTCATTCGTTAAAATTCGGGTCTAATCCCTACTAAATTTCTACTGAGTTTTATACCCGATCAATAAAAAAATCGTATCAGCTTATTCTATCAATAAGCTGATACGATTTTTAACCTATTATGATCTTCCGGGGCTATCGAACGACCGGTATTTTTACATTCTCTCGGCTTCCATCGGCATGTACAATACAACAAATATAAATGCCTGTTTGCAAATTGTCAAGGCTCATATTCGTCGTATAACCATCGACATTTTGCATTTTCATTACAGCGCCGTTCATATTCACCAAAGATATACTCGATAGAGCTTTGTCAGCTTGTACCACCAAGTAGCCTCCATATGTATAAACTACTGTCGAAGCTAATGTTTGAGTTCTACTTTTGACTCCCCGGTCGTTATTCAGATATACTGGTATCTTCACAATTCTACTTACAGCATCGTTATTGGCTAACACGATTTGTGCTTCATATAAAGTATTTCTCTGTAATTGGGTTGCATCTAATGATACGGTGAGCGTTTCCATAACAGAAGGAGCGACAGAGAATTCATATTTATCAAGCGAGAGCCAGTTGATAGTCGGGGTGCGATTACCCGTTACATTCGCGCGAATACAGAAGTTACTATTTAAACCTAAGTCTCCTGCTGACCACCATGTATTGCCAAATTTAACCATATCGCCGAAGCCATTTTGTACATGACCGCCATCGATACCAATCACAAAGTCTGTCGGTTCAAAGCCATCTATATTAACACCTATCCATAAATCGGTATTCCCTATCGTCAGAGGTTGTTCGAGCACAATATGATTCCAAGACTGTGCTATTGGGGAAAAAGTCTGTCTCATCAATTCATTTCCGGCATTTGACTGTGAGCCTTGACCGAAAATTACCACTTGAGCTTTGCCAGGTACGTCGTTTATATATACATCGACACTACTGATTTGCATACCCGACAATCCAGCAAGCATATTGCCCGGAAAATACTGTGCATACACGGCCGAAGAACCACCGCTGAGCGATACTTCGCTTTCGAGCCCGTTGTCATAGCGCAATACGAATTCTGCCTGCGACTCGGTTTCTTTCGCTTTAACCGAATGGGGTTTCGCAGACTTTGTAAATTTCAAGAAGGTTTGCTATTTTTTGTAGCAAAAAGCCGACTGCTTGCTGCCCGGAGAGTGAGGTAGAGCATAAAGTACCGATGCTGTTCCTGTAAGCTCTGCACTACCTTCGTTCTTTATTTCTAGCGTTACCGGTCGTACGTCGAACGATTGGTACGAATCGATGATACTTAATCCGGGTTTAATGATCGGTGAATTGTCGGAATGTTCCACGACCAGTGTATAATCTTCTGTTTCTCCATAACCATATTGACCGCAAGCGCTAAGAATGTCTTCATAAGAAGCTATGATTCGTAGGCGTCTTTCTCCCGGCACGACTACCGCCTCGTCAGGAATCGATACTTTAATAGATCCCTTAGGAAGATAACCGATAAACTCGCCCGCTTCGTCGAACGAGCCGTTTCCATTCCAATCTACCCATGCACCTATATATAGACTTCTTCCGCCTTCACACTCTACGTTCAAATCTAGCACTTCACCGGGTTTAATGCTTGTTTTCATATCAGAAAAATCGCTGTATACGTTACCCTCGCTTGGGTTGCTAATGCTTCCAATTTTGACTGAGGTAATGTATTCGTAACTTGCATCCGTCGAATACGATTCGCAAACTATCCCTTCTTCTCTTTTTGTAATAGAGAAAACATGGATTGATGGGCTGTTTGTTCATCGCCTTCCGTGACATTGCGTATTTCGATATTATGTTTACCCGGTTGCGAACAATCGATCCGTTGGTCAAACGTGTGTTTGTAGCTCTCCATAGAAGCTAGTGTCACACCCAGTTCTTCGGTTGCCAGTAATTTATCGTCTAAATATAATTGAAGTTTCGCATCGGATATAGCTTGCTCACCGATATTCATTACTTCCACCTGTACCTTTTCATATTTGTCGCTTGCTGTTTCCAAAGGAGATAATAAACGTTCGAACTTCAATGCTTTTTGTGCAATGTAGTCGCCGTCGCCCGTTAAACAGTAACACATGGATAACTGAGAGGTCATATATTCTTCGTAAGCCTCCATCCAAATTAAACCTATTCCGGGGACATTGCTACATGTGAACACACTGAAAGCACAATTATGCGTTTCGTTGTCTACTTTGGCGGCTGCTACCGAAAAGAAACCGCTTTCTAGACAGATTGTTTCGTCCAATTCAACCGAAAATTCGTAAATGCGTGCCAAATCATCATATTCGCTTGCACTCACTCCGGTGAATTTTCCCAAGACATCGAATTCTTTGCGGTAGACTTCTTTGCCGGGGTAACCGTCGGCTCCCATTTCATAAAACGCCACTTCAAAACGGATCGGTTCTGTCATTTCGCCATTTTCATCGATGCCGCCACGGTCGGCGCAAGACAACTACTCGTAATTTTCTTCGTCCCAAAACATGAATCTCCCTAACCAGCGAATTCCGTTCACTTTCTGATAGCATCCAGAAAAGGATTGGTAAAATTTGGTAGCTCCGTCGGCACGACCCATATCGGAACTTTGTTGTCCCATATAGTCGGCATCGCTACTAAATGCACCTGAGAGAACGGTATTAGGAGGACACCCCAATGCATCGTCAACGCTATTGCGCGGTTCTGCCTTCAAAAAACATTGTTTTCGTATACAACCGCTACTTTTTCTTTTTCTCCAAATTTACTTGCATGCTGTTCGCCAAACACATTCACTGTAAACAACATTACAAGCAACACGCTCATGTAAATCTGTTTCATTTTCTTTGTTTTTTTAATTAGTTTAATTCTTATTTAATTATGAGAGCGCAAAATTATAATATTATAAATAAAGTAGAGAATAAAATAATTTAAATGGTTTTTTCTTAATATTATTTTATATGCAATAGGTGTATCTGTATAAAGTAGGAAAAGTATGTACAAAGACTTCCTATGAAATCTTATTTATAGGGTAAGTTTTTTTGTGTAAAATTGTATGCTGTCTAACAAATTTCTGTAACTTTGAGCTTTAAGAACGATAATACTAATCGTTAAATATCATAATTGAGTATTATGAATAGATACTTTTTATCACTGGATTTCTAATATTCAATGAAATAGTTTATCTCTCATGTTGGGTTTACGTCGCTTTCTGCTTTTTTTTCGTAAGCGGAAATCTATGATATGGGTATATAACAATTATCGTAAAGAAAATAATAACCATAAATTGAAATGAAGGTGAGACATTCGAGATTTTCGGTCGGAGTGATCCTGTTTGCATTAGCGATGCTTCCGACAATGGCACAAGAAAGAGCAGCCCAAATTCGGGAAAGATTGTTGAATCGGAATCTCCACTCTGTAATCGTAGTATCGCATCGAGCAGACTGGCGTAATTTCCCTGAGAATTCGTTGGAAGCTATCGAGAGCGCGATTCGCATGGGGGTCGATGTCGTTGAACTCGATTTACAGCGGACGAAAGATGGAAAATTGATATTGATGCATGATTCTAAACTCGATCGTACGACGACCGGGAAGGGTAAGGTCTCGGATTGGACGCTCGATTCTATTAAAACATTGCGGTTAAAGAACGGTTGCAATATCAAAACAATACACAAGGTTCCCACTTTGGAAGAGGCTTTACTTGCCGCAAAGGGGAAAATAATGATTAACTTGGATAAAGCCGACCGTTATTTTCGATCAAGTTTATGAATTGTTGCAAAAGACCGGTACGACCGAACAGATAATCATGAAAGGCAGTAAGCCGGCGAAAGAAGTGAAGGCCCGATTCGGGAAATATCTCGATGAGGTAATTTATATGCCTATTGTGAATCTCGATAAAGAAGATGCAAAACGACAGATAGATGTGTTTGTCGAGGATATGCGGCCGGCCGCTTTCGAATTGTTGTTTGTCAAAGACAGTAACCCATTGCCCCGAATGCTTGCCGATTCGTTGAAAGGGGAGTCCCTTATCTGGTATAATACTTTGTGGGACACAATGGCGGGAGGACATGACGACGACATGTCGCTTGCCAATCCTGACGAGGGGTACGGTTATTTGATCGATGTACTCGGCTGTCGTATCATACAGACCGACCGTCCGGCATATTTGCTCGATTATCTGCGGAAACGAGGGTTACACGATTGATTTTTGTTTATTGTGAGAATGAATAGAAGTTTTATTTATTCCCAGAGATCGGGTATGGGAGAGTGTCCCACGGCGTTAGGCGCTTGATGGAAAGGCGTTTTTGTACCGGAATGTATTTCATATAGCGATTTGGCTGTTTCGATAGCCGCATCGACCATATAGGGATAGGGCCTGTCGGTAACGTCGATAAAACCGCAATTGTAATTCTCCCCGTCGGTGCGTCCGTTGATGTTTCTGATCGATCCATCGGAACCAGCCTGTACCGATGAGCCCTCGGTGAGCAAAGGCGTTTTCGGTATAATACCGAAAAGCATCTCCTCTTTCTTTTTGTGAGTTCACTTGCCACAGGGATTGTGCGAGTCCTCTGTCGACTGTCCCGAAGTGGTACTCCCCGATAATCATCGGCAAGCCAGAGATTTCCAACGCATGATTCATTTTTTCGTGGTCGGGAGATAGAGCGTAGCAGTTGAAACTCAAAGCATCGAACGACTCTTTACTAATTCGTAGCAATTCATCGTCTAATTGCTCTATGTAGCCATATCTTATTCCTAAGTTCAGATGATTGGGATCGTTCTTCTTTAACGATTTGGATATGGCTTTCATGAGTTTCTCGAATGTATTGTATATAAAAAGTTTTGCGGGTGCCGGGTGTATCGCCGGATTCTTTCAGAAAATTTTGTAATTCTATTTTGATGGGGCGATCTTTTCCATTTAAAATTAATGAACACAGGCGATTTTCTTTCGAAATCCAAGCAGGTTCGTTTCCGATGAAATAGCCTATTAACCAATGATTGTTTTTGTATTTTGCCACATTACGGACAATCGCTTCGTCTATCTTTTTTCAATTCCGTTGTCATATACGTCCATCAATCCCATCAGTTCGTTTTCGAACCCTATGTTTTCAAAGGTAGAATGAATGCTTTTCGATTCTTGTCGTATATAGTTTTATCCGACCAGTTTGCAAGGGTATTCAATCCCCACTTGTCCATTCTTTTTGATTGTCATTTCGGCAGCTCGGTCGAGATAATTTTTTCCGTATCGACGATATAGGTTCCAGATACCGAAAGAGGCTGTATGTGTTTCGGGCGATACATTCTCGGATTCGACGAAAAGTTCTCTGGGCGGAAGTTCTTGAAACATATTTGTGCATTTGTCGGTGTTTTTCGTGTAGTAGTCCCCGACGGGGGCGACGCAATCGACCCCATAGGAGAGGAACAAATATCCGTCCGGGTCGATGAGCCACCAACGATCGTCGATCTGTTCTGTCCTGAAAAAAGCCCGTCGATTTTACTCGTTTGTTCAAATAGCCTCCATAACGAGAATAGTTGAAATTTTCTGTTTCGTTGATTTCGGTTTCTTCTTGCAGCCATTCTTTTTGAAGTTGTTCTTCGGAGTAAATTTTTCCTTCATAGTCGCCCAAGTTCCATTGACCGAACTTGTCGAAAGCGGGCTTATTCTCTAAGTACCTGTCGCCGGGATCGTCTTTTGACAAAGCGATCGATCGCAGTTCGATCGTAGGGTTATCGATAGGGGCTCTCATGCGTATGCCTATTGAATCTACTCCTGTCAAAGGGCCTCGTTTCCCTCCCAAGTTGATCCAGCCTGTTGTTCTCGGTTGATTGGAAGTTGCTGCTATATCGTGTTTGGCAACGGGTAGTTCTCTGAAAAATCTCAGTGGAATGGTTAATTTGTTCCATGCGTTGGGAACATATGATATAAGTCGTAGTTCGTTGTATCCTGAGTCGGTGGTGAATCCTAATTGAAATCTCTGCGGCGTGGTGGAACGAAATTCTATGGTTACATAGTCATACTCGTCCCAATCGGTAGGTAGTTGGGGTGCGATGTCTTTTATCGCGATTTTTTACCCGACACGATTTTCTTGCTGTCGAATTGAATTTTACAGAATCGTTGGTATGACATGATGTCAAACCGAGAACGAGGGAAATGATTCCGTAGGATAACAGTCTGTTTTTCATGATTGATGGGATTTGTGATTTTTATTTTTTTTTCGGGAAGTGGTATGGAATATTGAATGTCGTTTTCGGCGAATACTCGTACGTAATCTACATACATATCCGATGCATTCCCTGAAACGTTCGAGGTCGATAGGCCAACCGCTTATTCCTCCGATCGCATAGTTTATCAGGAAGAAAAGCGGTTTTTCTTTTGATATGTCGTTCGTTGGATGCCTCAGTACTTCGATACCGTCGAAATAGTATATCGTTTCGTCTCGTCCTACATATAGACCATAGGTATGGAAGGTGGTGGACCAATATGATTTTCCACCCAGTTCCATGATGGGAACTCGTTTATTAAAGCGTTTTTTATATGTCCCATCGGGTTCTTTTTTGTCCCCAGAAATGGCTCGTGATGGAGTAGCCCGGGTGGTTGGGGTTACCTTTTTCCTACCCCTCCATAGGCTTCGACAATATCCAGTTCGTCTCCATTGATGCCTCGGTCGATACTGGTGAGAGTCCAAAATGCAGGCCAAGTACCGGGTGCAGACTGGGCGGTAAACCTACATTCGAGATAACAGGGGGCTTTTGTGAAAATCCTTCACCGTCCATATTTACAGACGATATTAGTCCTGAGCTTCCTTTTGTTCCGGCTCTTTTTACGGGCTTTAATTTTCAAATAGGTGTCGATTTGTTCGAAAGGATTATCAGGACCGTCGACATCGGAAAATGGCCAACCGCTGAAATCTCCGTATCGGGGCTTGTGAGCGCAGTACCGGGCGTTTTTGCCGTCATTGGATATGGATAATTCATTATCGAAGTCATCTTCAAATACGAGTTTCAGTCCTTTGGCCTGAGAGGGAACGGTATCCGGTATACCGTAATTCCATTTTTACCGGCTTTGTTGTAGAGCTGTAACTCAAATACATCTTTTTTCCCCTCGTTGTTACTTGCGTATATGCGGATATTTGTAGGTCCGTAGGGGAAGTCCCGGGCTGGGAAAGACGAAAGAGACCTTTTCAGCTTCTTTTGTTTCAATTCCTCCCGGGGTGAGGTTTACATCGTGCCCCCATTTATTGGGTTGTCCTGTCGTGGGTTGTTGCCAACAATAAGCATATACTCGATTCATTCCCGGTGCTCTCAATGTGATTTTTGTGTCGTCGGTGATAACTGTACGTAATCGAGGTGAGATTATTTCGATCGATTTCGTCCACTTGTCGTGAGTCGTATCGTTTCGGCTGAAATTGAAATCGGCATAGATATTTTGATTGTGAGATGTCTGAGCGGTTATAAAAAATATATTCAGTATGGACAGTATTACGGTGTATTGCCAAAGATTTTTTTCTTGATTTCATAGGTCGAAGTGTCGTTTAACTGGTAATCAGATGTAAGTTTTTTTTTATAGACGATAAAGAGAGCTTTTTGTGTACTACTTTATCGATGTTTTTTGTTCAAAAAGGGCTTTCCTTTCTATTCGTGATATGTCATTGCATTTCATAACGGGGTTCAACGAAGGGGGGACGGGGTTCCGAAATTTTCGAACTGTTTTTGGAACTTCTCATAGGGAAATGGTGTTTACAAACTGAAAAGCGAGAAGGAATGTTTTGCTCTTTTTTTGTATGGAGTTTGGGGAAATTGTTAGAAATTTATATGCAAGAATTGAATTTTACAGATTTTTTTGTATCTTTACGCCTCGTAATTTAAATGAATAGAATATGAAAAAGATTAGAGCTGCCATTGTCGGTTATGGCAATATAGGGCATTTTGTTTTAGATGCTTTGCAAGTCGCTCCTGATTTTGAAATAGCGGGTATAGTCCGTCGTCGTGTTTCGGAGGTTCCCATAGAATTGTCGGCTTATCCGGTAGTGTCTTCTCTCGACGAGTTGAAAGATGTGGACGTCGCTATTCTTTGTACGCCTACTCGCGAAGTGGAACATTTCGCTATCAAGGCTCTCGAAAAGGGTATACGAACTGTGGATAGTTTCGATATTCACACACAGATATGCGATTTGCGCAAAACGCTCGATGCGGCAGCGAAGAAATACAATTCGGTCGCTATTATATCGGCGGGTTGGGATCCCGGAACGGATTCGGTCGTGCGAGCCCTTATGGAGGCTTGTGCCCCCAAAGGTATCACGTATACTAATTTCGGTCCCGGTATGAGTATGGGACATACGGTCGCCGTGAAGGCTATCGCCGGAGTAAAAGCGGCTTTATCGATGACTATACCTTTGGGGAACGGGTATACATCGTCGTATGGTTTATATCGAACTTGAAGAGGGTTATACATTCGAAGAGGTGGCTCACGCTATAAAGACTGACGATTATTTCTGCCCATGATGAAACGCATGTCATGCAGGTGGAGAGTGTCGATGCTTTGAAAGATATGGGGGCATGGGGTGAACATGACCCGGAAGGGTGTTTCGGGAAAGACTCAGAATCAGCGGTTCGAGTTCAATATGTCTATCAATAATCCGGCATTGACAGCTCAGGTTTTAGTATGTACGGCTCGTGCCGCTATGTTGCAACGTCCGGTTGCTATACGTTAATCGAAATTCCTGTTATCGATTTACTGTATGGTGATCGAGACGAGTTGGTGCGTCGGCTGGTATAAGCTAAATAAATTTGTTTATTCGGCGGGATTGAACAAACAATAGAAGGGGAAATGGTTTTATCATTTTTCCTTCTATTGTTTTTCGTATCTTTGGTTGGGTTAAATATAGGCTGGGTCTTAGCTAATAGATTTGTTTTTATATTCGGCGTGTACTATCTTTGTACATACGAAGATAGGTTGCGGTTCGGTATAGCCAAATCAGAAATAAAATTTCCGTTTGTCTCTGCACTCACCTTTCGCTATCTTTGTTGGTACGAAGATAGACTGCGGTTCGGCATAGCCAAATCGGAAACGAGGTTTCCGTTTGTCTCTGCGCTCACCTTGTACTATCTTTGCCTCTGCCAATATCGGTAGGGTTTTATTTTTACTAAAATATGTTGACTGAATTTATTACATGGACTGCTAATCCGGCTCTTTACGACGGCTTTATCGAGATACGGTGGTACGGATTGTTTTTTTGCTATCGGTTTTATTGTCGGTTACAACATGATGGAACGCATGTTTCGTCATGAGCAGGTGAACCTGAAATGGCTCGATTCGTTGTTTATTTATGTGGTAATCGCGACGGTTTTGGGCGCTCGCTTGGGACATTGCTTGTTTTATGCATGGGATTATTATTCGCAGCACCCCTTAGAAATATTGAAAGTGTGGGAAGGCGGTTTGGCGAGTCACGGAGGTGCGATAGGGATTATTATCGCTATTTGGCTATATTCCCGACGGGTTACTCACCGGAATATGTTGTGGACTTTGACCGATTGGTCGTTCCGGTCGCTTTGGTCGCTGCGCTTATTCGTACGGGTAATTTGATGAATCATGAGATTTACGGACATGTGACGACTTTGCCGTGGGGATTCCGGTTCATACAGAATTTATCGGAGTGGATGAAGGGTGCTGCCCCTATTTTTACGGAACCGTCGCACCCTACCCAGATTTATGAGGCTTTGTGTTATCTGCTTCTGTTCGGATTGCTTTTGTATATGTATTGGAAACGTAATGCGGAGGAAAGGGAGGGTCTTATTTTCGGGACCTTTTTGATAGGCATATTTCTACCTCGTTTTTGTATCGAGTTTATCAAGAACAATCAAGAGGTGTTCGAGGAGACTATGTTGTTGAATATGGGGCAGTTGTTGAGTATTCCGTTCGTTATCGCTGGGGTGTGGTTGGTTATTCGTGCTTTGTCTCGACCGAGAGTGCCGATTAAATTTGCGAAGGAGAAGAAGAAATAGATTGTGCAAACAGTCTTATGTTTTTCTATTTCTAACCCCTCTCCTTAGGGACTATCGTTCCTTCGGTATCTTCCCTATCGCTTTTTTTTTGTGACTCCCCCCGTAATGTTGCGGGATAGGGCAGGGGAGGAGTATAGAAATCTTACAACAACGTTGCTATACTGTTTTTCAACCCCTCGTCCTTCGGACACCTCCCCTATATTTCGCTGTACAAAACACAGGGAGGAGGATTGAAAAGCTGCCTTTTTCCCATGCTGTTTTGTGACACTCCGCAATGCTACGGGGCACGGCAGGGGGAGGAGTATAGAAATCTTACAACAACGTTGCTATACTGTTTTTCAACCCCCTCCGTCCTTCGGACACCTCCCCTATATTTCGCTGTACAAAAACACAGGGAGGAGGTTTTAAAATATCTTCCCAATAGTGGGACATAAATCCTTATTCTAAGAGTCGACTTTCTTATTTTCAGAATATAGGGAGGAGGGAAATTCTTTTTTCCTTTATGGTCTAGTATTTTTATGTGGCGAACGGGAGCTATTTAACACCTACTCTCCCTCTGCTCGTCGAAGATGAGATATTTTTCGTTTTAACCCTCTCGCCCTGCAGGGCACCCCCTATATTCGCTTACGGAAACACCCCGTAATGTTGCGGGATAGGGCAGGGGCGAAGGTGGTGGGATTCTTGTTTTCCAAGAGAAGTCTTATTGCCTTGTCTGCAAAAATCATACGAGATTTTCTATCATCGGCCTCGGAGTAGGGGCGGAGGTTGCGTTTTCGTTCCCTTTTTCGGCTTTTGGATTCACCGGAAATCGCCGATCAGTAATCGTATTCGAGCGTGAAATCGTCTAAGAAGAGTACGCTACCGTCACCCCCGGTGAAATAGTCGCCATATTTACTAGCTGATGCTACTACTACGATATAGGTGGGAATCCGGTCGGTATCTCGATATTCGAGTTCAAGAGTGAACGGTGTGTATTCGGTTACGGATTTTCCGCTGTACATATCGGCATAAGCGATAATATGCGGGTCGTTTTTATCGAATAGTTTGCGGTCACTTGGTTTTGTGCGTATCTCGACCGGCTCACCCAATCCCCGAGTGCTATGAAGATTTGGCAGGTATCGGGTTGTCCGATGAGATATTTCATCTCGTCGTTCGATTTGTTTATCTCGACCGAGGTATATTTGAAATATCCTTTTAGCCGTGTGGGACGTTGGGTAAATTGTTTTCCTTGAAGTTGAGCACCCCGTTGGTTCCTTCTGTACGGAGGTAATTTCCTGTGTACATATTCCCGGCAGCCAGTTTCCCGATGGAACCTATTCCTACAAACTTGGTCGCTAATTTAGCTGCTTGTCCGGTTCCCGACCAAGTGTCGTCGGTGGGTTGTGTATTGCTGTCACCCAATGTAGTGGCTCCTTTATTGCCTGTATCCCAGAAGTTTTCGCTTCCTTCGGCCCATGGATTCCAGACTTTTTCCTACTTTGTTCCAATCATCAAAACTTCCGTTGGGAAGTTCGGCTGCGCTTCCGGTCGTAAATGTTATTTCGTTCCCTGTTAAGTCACCAGATACGGCTCGGCATACATAGGTCGTGTTGGCTTTCAAATGTATCATGCGAGCGGTGAAACTTCCTTTATCGTGTGTGACGTATTCGTCGGGGACTTTTTCCCATGTGCCGGCTGTCGCTTCTTTTATTTCGAATCCATTTTCGGCATCTTCTTTTCCGCTACCGTGCAGCCAAGCAACATTCGTCCAAAGCATCGACCCCGTCGGTAGATATTTCGGATTCAGATGGTACGATATATAGGGTCCATTCTTCCATAATACCGTGGTATACGATGATGACTTTTGGTATCCCAAAGAGAAATCGGTGAGTTTTTCTTTTTCGGGAGAATATGAGGTTATTCCCTGAGGGCCTAAAACGAGTTCGGTGATTTTTATGTTCGCTAAATCGATGTCTTTATTGACATAGGCAATGGCTCTGTGATTATGGGCATCGAATACCGGTGCTCCTATTTGTTCCTCTACTCTGAAACTTCTTTCGATATTTTGGGTGGCATTTATCGTCCATGTGTAGTCTTGATAGATGGAGAGTGTCAACGTGTAACTTTTGGAGAGGTCGATAATCGAATCGGAAGGAAGATCGGATACGGCTCCTTCGGTGAGATCGAGGGTTTCGATATGTACTCGTCGCAAATCGACCGTATCGGACAATTCCATCGTTACCATGCGTTTGTCGTTGTCGATAGCGGCTGTACCGATTTGTCCGTCGGCGGAGATCCCTAATATCTGCGCTTTGATGCGAGGGTAGGGAATATCGTTCTTAATACAAGCCGATAAGAGTAGTGTACATAAAAGGGAGTATATGACGTGTATATCGTTTCGTTTCATTTTACTTCTATATGTGCAGGCACATGCCAATGTTGATGTTGAACAAGTTTATTTTGAAATCGGCTCCGCTCGATCTACGACTTCCGGTTTCTTTTCGTTATTCGTCGTTTGTTTGATCGTTCCGTATCGTAATCCGGCTACCCGAACGAAACACTGGTACTGATGTTGTTCATGATAAATACGCAGAATCCCGGATTTAACCCCAATTTGATTTCAGATGTCGTTGTTTTGGTATTTTTCAATGACTCGTCGCTCCCTCTTACAAAGCGGTTCGAACCGCTTGAAAAGGCTAATTCCGTTTCGTTGAAGAAGCCGAAGCGCTTGTTTTTGTCGATTCCGATATATGCCCTATGGAACAGAGCGGCCGAGAAGGTCTCGCCTAAATAACGTATATCGCCCAAATTGAATTGCATATCGTCGTCGATGTCTATATCCAAATTGTCTAAGTTTGCACTTAAATGACTGTATCCGAGTTTTATACCTATACATTCGTTGTCTTTGATGAAATAGCCTACGAATGGGTTCAGGGTAGTTATGTTGCCTTTGAAATTAAAATCTTTGATGAAGATCAGGAGGTTATTGTCTTTACTGTCGAATTCTCCGTGCGAGAGAGTCAAACCTGCGATCCATTGCTTTTTGGGGAATGAGCAGATAGTTTTTCAATCCCCGTTTGTATTTTTTTTCTGCTGAGCCCGTGTTTTTCGGCGATCGTATCGGGCTCGGACGTGGCGACAGAAGTGTTTCTCGGAACGATGGTTGCTGTCTCGGGAATGACGGTTGTCGAATCTTGCACTTCGGCATGAAGCAATATTTGTCCGGGAATGAGTATTCCTATTAAAATCAATATGTATTTTAAGTTTTTCATAAATAAAAAAGCGATACCTAAACCCAAAGAAAAGATGTTGACTTTGAAGTTTGCCATGTTTTGAGACCGTTTACCGGTATAAACTTGGTCGGTGGTCTGTTTGACATGACTGTAATTAAAACCTAATAAGCCGACGTTTACCTCGATGGCTGTGTAGTCATTGAGAAATGCCATGAGCCCCGGCGCTATTCCGATATTGAAGTTGAACGAACGCTCGAATGTTCCTGTGAGAGATTCTCCCGACCCGTTTACCATTTTCGATTCTCCACCACCCAAAGAGAGTTGCAGTTCATTGAAAAGTCCGAAGCGGCTACTGTTCCCGATACTGATGTAGTTACGCATGATCGCCATTCCCGAATAGGAGTGGCTCAGACTATACACGTTGTCCATGTCGAAGTTGAGATCGTCGCCTATTTTGATGGAGGCATTGTCGAGTTTCGTCAGGCTTCGTTCATAGGCAAACCGACCTCCCAATCCCAAATTATCTTTGACGATGTAGCAAAACATGGGGCTCACTTTGAATGTGTAGCCTATACCGTCCATGTTTTCGATGACGAGGAACTGGTAGTTGTCGTTGCTATATTCGGAATAGGATATGGAATTACCTACTACCCATTGTCCTTTGGGTATGAATGTATTTAGTACAATACCTCGGTCGAACTCCTGAGCGTGAACCGTAGTAAGGCTTACCCCCAAAAGCAGAGATGAGCATATCGCAGAGATGAGTTTATTCATAAATCAATTCTAAATCGTCGAGCCACATGGTACTACCCGTGCTACCTGTAAAGTAGTCTCCGTATTTGCTGGCAGAGGCCACGATTACAATGTAGCTGGGAATACGGGTAAGAGAACGGTAATCGAGCGGAATTTCAAACTCCAAGAGACCACCGTCTTGACCTTGTGTCTGGGTTGTTAATTCTTGTTCGCCATAGGCGATTATTTTTTCGTCATTTTTATCGAACAAGTTTTTTATCTTTTGTCGTGATACGTACCGGGGCATCAGTCTCCAAGTGCGATATAGACAATGCCTATATCTGTCGCGCCATTTGTAAGAGCATCTGTTTCGGAATAGTCTACGGTTCCCGGCGTGTATTTAATATATCCGCGAAGTTTGGACGGTCGCGAGGTAAATGTTCGTCCGAAATCGAGGATACCGTTCGTACCGTCTCTTCCGATAAACTGTCCGGTGAACAGGTTTCCGGCAGCAAATTTGCCAATACCCATGATACCAACGAATTGAGATTGTAATTTAACAGAGTATTTACCGCTGTGTTTGTAGGTCTCGTCGGGTGTAGTCACGTTTTTATTCATCGTCGCAGAACCGTGGTTCCCGCTATCCCAAAACATTTCCCCTCCTTGCGGGTATATTACCATTGCTTTGTCCGGGGTATGCCAATCTTCGAAACTGCTGTTGGGCAGTGTCGTCGCTTCTTCGGTAGTGAACGTTATCGTTTTTACCGAGGCTTGTGTTCCTGCAACGGCTTGATATTCGTATGTCGTTCCCGGTTCGAGTTGCGTTACCTCGGCAGACATACTTGTTCCCGACAGGACGGCAGGAACGGATATCCATTCTTGCGAACCGGATTTGCGATATTGGAAAGAGAGAGTTTCCGATGTTTCTTTTACCAAAGTCCCTGATAGCGTGGCTTTCTTTGCCCAGATACCGGATCTTGCCGGGGCTTCCGTAACGACTATGGCATCGGATACGACTATCGTCAAAACCTGTGTATTTTCTTTTTCATTTGTATCGACGGCTTTTATCGTGAAGATATATTCTCCGTCGGGGAGCGATTTTACAAAGTTCTCGGACAGAGTGATTTTTGCGTTCGAAAGGTCTTTATCTTCTTGATAGATGTGTTTTGCTCCGATGCCTTTGACTTGAAATTCCGTGATGATGTCTTCGGGGGCCGACAGGAAATCGATGGAATCGGCCGAGAGTCCTAAGGAGGGGAATTTTTCACAAGAAAGTTTTACATTTTTCAATTTGGTCGCGGCATTCACCCAAATCGCAGCTTCTTTTCCGCTGTTCGTTTCGTAATAAAGCGGTTGGGTTATATCGAATTTGTCTCCGACAATTTGCGGACGTTGTGTAATCACTACATTATGGGTGGAGTCTACGGTCGATTCATTTACTTTGACGTCGATGAATGTACCTCCGGTCGCTGCGTTGTCGGCGTTATAGCTGAATGTGAATGCGTATTTCGTCGCTTTAACTACGTTTTCGACAACTCCCGATTGGGTATAGTTTTTACCGTCTGTTTTTTTCCCTTCGAAACTCCATGCCAAGCTGCGGTCTTTCCCGTTGAGCATATAGTATCCTACGGAATCTACGGTAGATTCTGTAAATGAGAGCTCGCCGGTCGTAGTAAATATTTTTACTTTATAGTCGGTTACAACGTTTGCTAACTCGGGCGAGAACGCAACCGTCGCCAACGTATTTGCAATAGTACATTTCACTTCGGCCGAGGTAGTTTCTCCGCTTTGGACGGCGAAGTCGGCCGATCCTGTATAATAGGGGGTATCGAATGCCGCCGGGACAGAATCTCCGGCTATTACAAAGACATGATACTGTCCGCTTGCCAAGTTCAGTATATCGGGCATGGGGCTTTCCATATCGTAATAACGAATGAGCCCTTTACTGCTGTATATGCGGGTTTGCATGGAGGCGTATATGCCCGGGTCGATAGCACGGGAAACGACAGCCACCTCGTCGGAAACTTTTACGTTCAGCCTTACCGATCCTTCGCCGAGGGTCATGTCTTCTTCTTTACAAGCCGATAGCAGTCCTACAAGGAGCAGTCCGCAAGTAAAGTATGTTTTTATATAGCGTTTCATATTATTCTGTTACGAGTATTAATGTTTCTGTTGTCGTTCCTTGCGCGTCGGTAGCCTTTATGATAAAGTTGTGAGTCCCTGCGCCCAATAATCCTAATAACGGCATAAAGTCGCTGATGTCGAAGGTTACTTTCGATTGGTTCAAGACGTTCGAGCCAGTGGGGAATCCCAATCCTTCGATGGCTGTTTTCAAGTCGCCCGGATTTACCAAATCGAGATGCGAAGCCAATCCCATACCTGCAAGTTCGTCGGGAGTCAATGTCGGCGATTCTATATCGACTACAAGTCCTGTAAGTCCGTTCTTATCGGAGCTTGTAATATCTACGCTTACTTGTAATCCCTCGGTTACAGTGACCGGAGTCCCTAATTTTATAGTCGAGCTTGTAATCTTCGGACATCGGTGGGTTCGGGGTCCGGATCGGGATCAGGGTCAGTACCGGGGTCGATGGGATTGGGGTCTTCAATAACTTCTTCGTCTATCGTGACATTCCCGAAATGGTCGATTATTTCGCATGAGGCATCGAGCGTAACCGACGGTGTGACGCCTCCTGTCTCGCTTCCCGGTTCGGGTCGTTTGATATCGTAATGTATTTTACGCCATTCTCCGGCTTTTACGTTGTCTACCTGTATGCGATTGACTTCTTCATAACCGTCGATCGTACCGGAGAAGGTGGCGATAAGCAAATTGCTTTCTTCGTCGGCCCGAAAATAACCGGCACGAGATTCTTCTTTCATAAAATCGAGAGCTCCTTTTCCAACGGTAACCGATACTTTGCAGTCTTCGCCCATCAGTGTTTTTAAATCCTCGGGTAGGAGACCGAGACTTTTATATTTTGGAGGGTACATACGAGCGTATCGATTTGTGTCACTCTGTTTTCTTCGATAGAAAAAGTTTTATCTGCATAGTAATAGGGTTTTTCCCATTCGGACGGTTGAACTTCGTGGGAAAATACTTTTTAAATTATAATTACCGACGTTTAGTGTAACTATTTCGGGTGTTTCGCTGTATTTCCAATTCTTTTCGAGGGTTTCGCTTCCATTGTCCGAACGGAATATCTGTACTGTAAAACCGCCTGTGTCGACAGCCCGGCTTACCGGTTTTTTCTCGGTTTCTTTTATGTCGTTATTGGGTATGGCATCGAAAGAAGAAAGATCGAGGGTTCCGGTTTTCCCTGAAATTTCCCCGGGTTCGGAGTCGTAGGTGAGTTTCTCGCGGTCGCAAGATGTGCCTGCCAGTCCCAAGACTGCGGTCAGAGCTATGTAGAATATCTTTTTCATATCGCTATGTAGTTTATTCATAAATGAAATTTAAGTTATCTATTGTCAGAGTCGCTCCCCTCGAATTGGATTCGTATTGGGAGTAGTAGTCGGTCGTTTTTATCGTTGCGGTTTCTTCACTTTGTGAATAGGAAGCATGATTGGACGACGTAATCATTATTTTCAACAGATTGGCTTTTTGTCGGTAACGGTGTAAACCAATGGAACTGTAAATTCGGTATAGTCTGATACTGCCGTAAGGTTAATAGTCCCGGATGCGAGTACCGTTTCTCCATTTAACAATGTTACCGAGATCACTCCGGTTTCAGAGGCATCGTTATTATCGGGGAGTGTATTTATACCACCCTTTCATCGTCGAAGGTCGAGATGAAAAAAGAGGTTCCTTCGTTATAAGATTCGGAATTACCGGAATAGGAGTAACTGCCTAAAAATAATTTACCAGCAGAACGATTACTCATAGAGGGAACATTTGTATTGTAATAAGTCGTATTAAAAGCTCCTCCTGTTTTGCTGGGTGTGGTTCCATTGGCATCCCATGCAACATTGCGTATTACCATTGCATTGTTTCCGTCTTGTGCGGAAAGTCCTTTGTAAATATCGGGTGTTTGTGTGCTCATTCCAAAACTGCGATATGAGCTCCAAGACAGAGTCGTATTATATGTTGAGGGAACTACAAACCATGACATTTGATTTGCCGCGGAAGTGTTACAGGTCTTTGCATTTACACTGCTCCAACCTGTGGGTTCTTGAATTGTAAAGCTGCAAGTGTTTTGATAATCCACAGGCCAAACGGAATACTTACCCCCTTGATTCATATCTTGTATCGATATTGTCTGTGTGAGTTCTTCAAAACTTCCGTTAGGTACGCCGGCTGTTGTTTCTGTCCGTATTGTACAATCTCCGTGATAATTGACATTTTTCTTGTTCGTTGTTGCAAGTCCCTTTTTATCTGGTAGCGTGTGTCGGGGGACAATCCCGTGAGGGGTGTGAACATTGCCTTCGTGTGTAGAGGCGGCTTGGACCCATTGTCCGGTGCTGTTGGTATAAAGCACAGCGTAGCGGTTCACCGCATCTTGGTATTGCGGATCGGCGGCTGTGAGTTTAACGATCGCTTTTTTCGCCCAAACGTCGTATTCTTCGGCTGATATCGTGAATTCGGGCGTGAGAACAGAAATGGAAGTCGCAGCCGTCTTTAATCCACCGGATAGAGAGGCTTCTATTTCTATCGGCTTGTTTGTGGCTTCGACGGATATTTGAACTTGGTATAGATTTTCCTCGGCCGATAGAACTGTCGAGGTACAATTTACTTTATGGCCTTCGGCGTTAAGGTAACTGAATTGAACCAAATCGATATCGGACCCATCGTATAATACCGGAATTATGGCCGAAGAGCTACCCACAAAAACGGCTTCGGGTTCTTGTAGGGTGAATGTTAAAGGAAGGTTTTTCACCGATAAAGAAATAGGCGATTCGCTAACTTTTCCGTACAGGTCTTTTGCCGAAATAGTGAACATGTGTTGATCGCTATTGTCGATAATTTGTAATTGTGTGAATAGTTCGGTGAAGTCGATGAATCCCATTTTATTTCCAACTTCGGAGAATCCCTTAATTTTCAGCCCTAATCGACGGAGTATTTCTGCTTGGTCTTCACTCATATTTATGAGGTCGATTTCTTGCGGCCACCCTTTGCTTTCGAGGCTACGGGAAGAGGTCGTAAGGGTACACCCTGCTAATCCTCCTTTGGCCGTGAGAGATATATTTACGTTTTTGTCGGCCGGATAATTAAATTCTTTTGCTTCAACCGGAACACCGGATTCAAAACCAGACAGGAGGAAAGAGGGGCGGGAGCTACCATTACTTCATCGGATATGTCTATTTTGATAGGTTGTGTTTTCGGTTGTCTCGTCGAAACTGATGTTGAGTTGTGCTTCACCGGCGTTGTTGTCGCTGATGTCGAGTTTTATTTTGTAGTGCTGACGAGCGGCTGCGTTGGGTATGGCAGCCGGTTCGAAAGTAGATTCGATCCCATTTTGTTTTTTCAAGTGGGTTTGAATCGTGATTTTCCCGGGTTTTACGTAGGCTGCTCTCGTCTCGGTTTTAGAAAATTCGATGTATTCTCCTCCGGTAGAGTGAATGGTGGTCGAATAATCGGCAAAGTATTTTTTGAAAGCGTCGGAATACTCGACGGTTACTTTTACATTAGCCAATGTACAATTGATTTCTACCGAACTATTTTCCCGGTCACGCACGGCTACCGGGGTTTCTCCGAGATAGAACGGCTTTTCGAATCCTTCTATATCGATATGCCGTAGAAGGCACTCATCGTATAGGCTCCGACCGGTATTTTTTGGTAGCCGGGTCGAAATCGGCCAAACTATCCCATGCCCGAGAAAAACTACCGTCGGAAGAGACCAGTTTCAAAGCAAATTCGCTTACATCGGGATTTTCGATTGTCGAGGCTGATTCTGCTGTGGAGCGAGTTACAGGAACTACTTTATAATCGGCTGAAACTTGTATGTTGATAGCACCGTATCCGGAAGACCCTTGCTTATCCTCATTTGCGCATGATACTAACAATAGCATGGTTGCGCTATACAGGAAAATTTTTTTAATTTCATGCTTATTTTATTTTTATTTCACCGATAAAGAGATATTAATAAACTCTTTATGAGCGGCTTCATTGTGTAAATACTCTTATTTGCACAAATGAAAATCGGTTCAAAGGTATAAATTTTTTTCTTAGATGAAACAGTCAATAGAAAGTTTTGTTAAGTATAATAATATAAATTAAGGAGATATAGGAGTTTTGGGCTACAAAATCCGGGGAATTTGCTAATATTTTTTAGGGTCGGATTTTGTAAAGAATCGATTATTTTTTATTTCAAAGTATTTAAATTTATTCTGTATTTTTATATGTAAAGATAGCTTTTTCAACCCCTCCGGCCTGTGGCTGCCTCCCTATTTTGCTGTGCAAAAACATAGGGGGGAGGAGGTTGAGATGTATTCCCCTATTGCTTTTGCGACACCCCGTAAGGCTACGGAGCACGGCCGGGAGGAGGAAAGGTTTCCCGAATTTTGTTTCTGTTCTCGGCTTGTACTATCTTTGCAAAATGTGAAGATAGTCAAGTTTATTTTAAACCTCTCGCTCTGCGGGTACTCCCCACTATCTCGTTAAAGGCGAACGGTGGGAGAGGGGCGATAAAAAATTGGAATATATGAAAATAGCGGTAGTAGGTACAGGCTATGTGGGCTTGGTTACGGGAACTTGTTTCGCCGAGATAGGAGTGGACGTCGTCTGTGTGGATATAGATGCCGAGAAAATAGCTCGTATAGAGCGTGGCGATATACCTATTTACGAGCCGGGGCTCGACGAGATGGTTATCAGGAATATGAAAGCCGGACGTTTGCGGTTCGCCACCGATCTATCGGCTTGTCTCGACGGGGTGGAAATCTTGTTCAGTGCGGTGGGTACTCCTCCTGACGAAGACGGATCGGCCGATTTGAGATATGTGCTCGATGTGGCTCATAGTGTGGGACGGTATATGACCGATTATCTTGTTGTCGTTACCAAGAGTACGGTTCCGGTGGGGACTGCCCGAAAAGTGAAAGCGGCTATACAGAGCGAGTTGGATAAGAGGGGCGAAAAGATTGACTTCGATGTGGCTTCCAATCCCGAATTTTTGAAAGAGGGGAATGCGATAGCCGATTTTATGCGTCCCGACCGTGTGGTCGTTGGGGTCGAAAGCGAGCGGGCGGAGGCTTTGATGCAAAAGCTCTACAAGCCCTTCATGATCAACAAGTACAGGATTATTATTACCGATATTCCTTCGGCGGAGATGATTAAATATGCGGCTAATGCTATGCTGGCTACTCGTATCAGCTTTATGAACGAAATTGCGTTATTGTGCGACGAGGTGGGAGCCGATGTAGGGGCCGTGCGCAAAGGTATCGGAGCCGACGATCGTATCGGCAGCCGCTTCTTGTATGCCGGCTGTGGATATGGGGGCTCTTGTTTTCCGAAAGATGTGAAGGCTTTGATAAAGACGGCGGAAGAAAATGATTGCGATATGCAGATTTTGAAAGCTGTCGAACGGGTGAACGAGTCGCAAAAGGAATTGCTTTATCACCGATTGTTCCGCTATTTCGACGGGAAAATATCGGGACGAAAATTTGCCGTGTGGGGGCTTTCCTTTAAGCCGGAGACCGACGATATGCGCGAAGCCCCGGCTTTGATATTGATCGATAAGTTATGTGATGCAGGAGCCCGTGTAAAGGTCTATGACCCGGTGGCTATGCCGGAATGCAAGCGGCGGATAGGGAATAAGGTGGAATATGCCGAGAATATTTATGAAGCGGTTGCCGATGTGGATGCTTTGTTGATTGTAACGGAATGGAAAGAGTTTCGTTTGCCGGATTGGAAAACGGTTATCCGGTCTATGAAATCACCTGTGATATTCGACGGTCGTAATATTTATGATCCGTCTGAGATGAAAGAGTTGGGATTTGCTTATTATAGTATAGGTCGTCCGACGGTTTAAGGATTGATCTGATAAAAAGTAAGACAGGTATGCGTCCTATTGTGGGGCGGATACCTGTCTTTTTATAATAGAAAGGGGCTGAGAGGAATATCCTTCTCCGTAATGGCTGCTCCTCCTTTTACCGTTACGGTTTCGGGAATCCTTCGAGCGCCCTTTCTGCCTATAATAACGATATAGGAGTGTTTTGGTTCAATGTGGTCGTGCTTTTTTATCGTGATTTGTCTTATTTTTAATTTTTTTTGTCGAAAATCTGTTTTTGAGGAACACTTTAATTGTTTGGAGCGTATCTTTGTAATGGAACAGAACTCGATATCGGTAAGTGAGATTAGATTGTTTCGAGATGTATTGTTTTTTGTAAATAAATAATGTTGTAAAGAGATTTTATTATGAAAAAAATGGGTGTGCAGATTATCTATCGTATGCTGCTTGTGTTTGTTTTTTTACCTCTGTGAAAGCTCAGCTTTCGTTGGGTGGGCTTGGAGACATACTGAATTCATCGACAGTGAATAAGGTTGTGAGTGCTATTGCCGGTACAGATGCTTCGTTGACGGTTGCCGATTTAGCCGGGACGTGGAAATATTCGGCTCCTGCTTGTAAGTTCGAAAGCAGCGATTTCTTGAAATCGGCGGGAGGTGAGGTCGTGGCTGCATCTCTGAAAACAAAGTTGGCGACCTACTATACAAAGGCCGGTATCACGCCTTCGCGAGTTTCATTCGCTTTTGCCGATACTACTTTTGTAATGAAATATGGTAATGCGAAATTGAACGGTCATATTGTTAAAGACGAAGAGAGCGGAAGATTCGTGGTTACATTTACTGCCGTGGGTGGTTACATTCCTATAATGGTTATGGATGCCGTTATAAACAAGAATGGCAATACGTTGGAAATGCTTTTCGATGTGGATCGATTCGTGAAGGTATTGACTACTATTGCATCGAAGTCTCAGAGTTCTACGTTGAAAAGTGTCAGTGGATTGCTCGATGAGTATGAGGGTGTATTGATGGGGTTTGAACTAGTGAAATAAGAAAATCATAGTATAATAAAATAAGGAGGGAGTTTTAAACTCCCTCCTTATTTTTATTATATTTTCAAAAAGAAAAAAAACGGGAAAATAGAAGACCGATCTTTTTTGTCGAATGATTACCTTTGTTCCATATTATAAACTAAAAATAAATAAAATGAAGAAATTAGTTTTAACCTTAGCTCTTGTGTTTGGTGTGTTAGCAGCCAATGCTCAGTATTTTGTGGGTGGTCAATTGGGGTTACTTTACGATGATGCATCGGAAAATACCATGATTACAATCGCTCCTGAATTCGGTTATGCATTTAACGATACTTGGACGGTTGCCGGTATGATAGGTTATACTCATATGGACAATTTCAATTCGTTTTATATCGCTCCGTATGCCCGTTGGAATTTTTGGAAAAAAAGATTTTGTAGGCTTATTGGTAGATGGTGGTTTCGGTATTTCTACTCAAAAGTATAAAGGGGCGGATTCGGATACCGGTTTTGAAATTGGCTTTAAGCCGGGTATATCTTTTAATTTGACCGATAATTTCTCTTTGGTAGCTCATTACGGCTTTCTGGGATATCGTACTAAATATAACGGAAGCAGCGTGTCGGGCTTGTCTTTGAGCGGCAATGAGATAAGTCTCAGCTTGTATTATTGTTTTTAATATTTGAAACGAATCGATATTTCGACCGTCCGATTTTTATCGGACGGTTTTTTATTCTTTTCGGTAGAATTGTAAGGTGAGAAGGTGTTGCCGAACTTCTTTTTTTACGAGATGACAAATTGGGATAGGTCAGTGGCATAGGGGGAGTGCATAGGGTGATTGTAGAATTTGAGCTCTTCTCCTTGCGGGTATTTCCCCTTATATTTTCCGACATTTCCGTTGAGTTGACCCCTACGTGCCACCTCCCCTATATTTTGCGATGCAAAACACCCCTGTAAGGCTACGGGACACGGCCGGGGAGGAGTGTGAAATTTTCCAGCGTTTTTGCTTTACTGGGGTTTTGAGTTCTCCGATGCTTCGTTTGCTTCTCTTATCTGTTGCAGATGAGATGAGGAAGGGAGAAGCCGATGCCTGACTCTGTTTCTGTTATTGTCGGTATTTTTCGACATTTCCATTGAGTTAGCCCCTCCGTTATTCCGTGCCACCTTCCCTATATGTCTATGCCACAGGGGAGGAACTAAAAGACTATTCTCATTGATTTCCTATTGAGTCGTAAAGGGTGGGGCTGTTTTTTTGTTCGGGTATGAAAATCCCGCTCTATCTAATTTCGATAGAGCGGAATTTTATTTTTTGTATGGTCTTTTACTACTTTTTCAAGGCTGCTATGCTTTTTCTTCGAGCGATTTGATTTTTTCTTCGGCATCGGCTTTCTTTTTGCGCTCCATAGCTACCACGGCTTCGGGTGCATTTTGAACGAAGCGTTCGTTGCCGAGTTTTCCCATCACTGTTTTGAGGAATCCCTGAGCATATTTTAATTCGGCTTCGAGTTTTTTCAATTCGGCTTCTACATCGATGGCGTTGCTCATAGGAATCGCATATTCCGTTGCATGTACCCGGAACGAAGCGGCGGCCGGATCTTTTTTTTCTTCGATTGTTTCGATCGTTGCCAGATTGGTCATTTTGGTCAATATGCAATCGTTCGAGTGATCGTGTGCGCCGATAATTTGCAGCGTGAGCTGTTCTTTATTGGCTATGCCTTTTGCAAGCGGATCGTACGTATTCCCGCTACGACCAGTTTGGTCGTTTCTGAATCGGTTTATGATTTCCATGTCGACCGGTTGGGGCTCGGGCATGCGTGCTGTCATGATGCTTTCGCCTTCTTTGCGGTCATACAGGTGTTGCCACAATTCTTCGGTGATGAAGGGCATGAAAGGATGCAACATACGGAGCTGTGCATCGAAGTACCGGAGTGTAGCATCGTAGGTTTTGCGGTCGATAGGTTGTTGATAGGCTGGTTTAACCATTTCGAGATACCAAGATGAAAATTCGTCCCAGAAGAGTTTGTATATAGCCATGAGGGCTTCGGACAGACGATATTTCCCGAACAGGTCTTTGACTTCTTCGAGCGTACGGTTGAGTTGTGCGTCGAACCATTCTACGGCAATGGCTGCCGTTTGAGGTTGGGGAGGGTTTCATCTACGTTCCAACCTTTTACCAAGCGGAAGGCATTCCATATTTTGTTGTTAAAGTTGCGTCCTTGCTCGCATAACGCATCGTCGTATAGTATGTCGTTTCCGGCAGGTGCGGCCAACATGAGTCCCATGCGGACACCGTCGGCTCCGTAGGTTTTTATCAGTTCGAGAGCGTCGGGCGAATTACCGAGCGACTTGGACATTTTTCGTCCTATTTTGTCCCGTACGATTCCGGTGAAATAGACGTTGCGGAAAGGAAGTTTGTGCTCATACTCGTATCCGGCCATAATCATTCGAGCCACCCAGAAGAAAATGATATCGGGGGGCTGTAACCAAATCGGTGGTCGGGTAATAGTAGTTTATCTCTTCGTTGCCGGGATTGTTGATACCATCGAAAAGCGAGATGGGCCATAACCACGAAGAGAACCATGTGTCGAGGCAATCTTCGTCTTGTCGCAGATCGCTCATTTGAAGGTCGGCCTTACCACTTTTCTCTCGGGCTAATTTCAACGCTTCTTCGGGTGTGGCAGCTACTACGAATCCGCCTTGCGGGAGGTAGTACGCCGGGATGCGATGTCCCCACCAAAGCTGGCGAGAGATACACCAATCTTTAATGTTTTCCATCCAGTGCCGATAAATGTTTTTGAATTTATCGGGGTGGAATTTGATTTCGTCTTTCATGACGGCATCGAGAGCCGGGGCTGCGAGTTTATCCATTTTGACAAACCATTGCATCGATAGTTTGGGTTCGATAACGACATTGGTACGTTCGGAATAACCCACTTTATTGTCGTAATCTTCGACTTTTTCGAGTAATCCAGCCTCTTGTAAGTCTTTGGCGATTTGTTTGCGAACGTCGAAACGATCCATTCCTACGTAAAGTCCTCCGGCTTCGCTGATAGTTCCGTTGTCGTTGAATATGTCGATACTCGGCAGATTGTATTTTTCTCCCAGCATATAGTCATTTACATCGTGTGCCGGGGTGACTTTTAAGCAGCCGGTTCCGAACTCAATATCGACATAGTCGTCCATGATAATAGGAACCACCCGATTTACCAGCGGTATGATGACTTTTTTTCCCTTTAAGGAATGAATAGCGCGGGTCGTTGGGGTTTACACAAACTGCCGTGTCGCCTAAGATTGTTTCAGGTCGTGTGGTGGCAACGATAATGTATTTATCCTCGCCTTCGATAAAATAGCGCAGATAATAGAGTTTGCTGTGTTCGTCTTTATAAATGACTTCTTCGTCGGAGAGGGCGGTGAGGGCTTTGGGGTCCCATTTACCATGCGGACTCCTCTGTAAATGAGTCCTTTGTTGTATAAGTCGACAAATACTTTCAAAACACTTTCGGAGCGGATTTCGTCCATAGTGAAAGCAGTGCGGTCCCAATCGCAGGATGCTCCCAATTTTTGGAGTTGTTTCAAGATGATTCCGCCGTGTTCTTCTTTCCATTCCCAAGCGTATTTGAGAAATTCTTCTCTGGAAAGATCGCTTTTTTTAATACCTTGCGCTGCAAGTTTATTTACCACTTTGGCTTCGGTGGCGATAGATGCATGGTCTGTGCCGGGAACCCAACAAGCATTTTTCCCTTCCATGCGAGCCCGGCGTACCAGAATGTCTTGTATCGTATTGTTCAGCATGTGCCCCATGTGCAGAATCCCGGTGACATTGGGTGGCGGAATGACAACGGTATAGGGTTCTCGACCGTCGGGTGATTATTTATTATTAAATAAAACGTCGCTTAATGATTGCAGTGCTGTCTTCTTATCCGATTCTCGAATCAGGAACGAAATGTTGTAATTACTTAGCTGCCAAAACGAAAAGAATCATACGTGCAGGAATGTTACACGCATTGCCTGGATAGCTTTTTGCTTCAAATCCGATATTTTCCCATTCCAGATCCCCACAACGCAAAACGATACACATGTCATGAATGGTCTACGGTTACAGTACCATATTTCTTCAGGTCGTTTACGATTTTCATTCGATGTTTGGTATTGTCAATAAACATCGAAATACACCTACTTTCTGAGGTACAAAATATCGATGGGTGTCTGGTAACTTTCGAAAATCTCGAATACTTACGCAAGAAACCGTGAGCCAGTAACATACGGCTTTGACTTGATCTTGATAGCAGTGATATTGTCTTTTGCTGCAACAGCTTTAATCTTACCTTTTCAGTTTCGTTTGAGATAAGTTACCCGGTGCACTTGGTTCTATTGTGTTGAGCAGACGTACCGGAATATTAGCATATTATTTGGCAGGTTGCACACAAGTCGGAGTGCAGAATCTTAGCTCCGAAGTATGCCAGTTCTGCGAAAGCTTCTTCGAAGAGTGAAGCTGACGTACCGGAGAAGTTTTGTCTACCACTTGGCGCGGATCATTATCGTGCATTCGTCAATATCAGGAGAATCCATATCTGGATTTCTGAAGCGTTTGCTTTGCCGGAAGTAAGAGAAGCAGTATAATCACTACCTCCACGTTGCAAGTTGTCTATTTTCTCCGTAAGCATTGCGGCATATAAATCCTTAGTGTAAATATATATTTCCTGTCCAGGATTTGCTTCAAGCTGTAAAGCCAATTTCTCGCGGATAGTTTAAGTCGGGTTCGCTGTTTTTTGTCTAGTGCGCATAAATTCCAAAGCCGGAATCAAAACCGCTTTCACGCCTTGTTCGCAGAATAATTAGTTACCATGTTGGTAGAAATGATTTCTCCCTGTTACGCAAGAATAACTTTTTCTTCGAACAGTGTAAATATATCCTTTGTGAAAGATCGGATGTAGTCGAATACCAAATTTTGAACTCCAGAGTCTTCTGTTTATACTCTTCGGTAGAAAAGTTCATCAATATGCTGTTTATATATTTTTGCTTCCAGCTTATTGACTACTTCGTTTGCTCGCTTCGGGATTTTTTCTTGTATAGATAATCGAAATTTCAACCAGTGTGTTGGTTTGTACCCGACATTGCAGACAATACTACTATTTTCTGCTCGCCATCAGTAATTAATTTGGCAACATCTTTCATTCTCTGTGCAAGAGCCTACTGATGTTCCTCAAACTTTAAGACTTTCATTTCTAGTTTCAATTTTAATTGTTCTATAAAATACTCTTTCTTTTTGGGCTTGCAAAGATACGAATATTTTATGAGTTCTTTTTAATAATGATAATAAAATCTCTAACAATTTGTCTTTTTAGTATTCACTTGCCGCGCAACTGATAGTTGTCCGCAACAGTATACTTTTCCTGGAAACTCGCTTAAAAGGTTCAGGTTGTGGGTTGTCATGATGATAGCGTACCCTGTGTACGCATATTTCCGAAGCAATTTGACGATGTTTCACCGTGCCTGTCTCTACATCCAGGTTTCGGTAGGTTCATCAGCCAGGATTATTTCCGGAAAACTGTTCAGTATAGCACGTGCTAGCGACGATACGCTGCTGTTCGCCGCCTGAGGATTCATTCGGCATCTTGTAGCCTTTTGTTTTTCCATGCCTACCAGACGTAATAAACTTCCAATGCGACTTTTCTCTTTCTGAAAATACCTTCCAGCCTGCTGTAGCACGCAGTACAGGAAATCAGATTATCGTGAACGCAATTTTGATCGGTCCAGAAGCTGGAAATCTGAAATACGATGCCCAGTTTCCGTCGCAGGCTGGCAATATTTTTGCTTGATGGTACGCATATCGTAACCCAATACGTTGCTTTACCTCCTTCGCATATATCCAGTTCACCGTATATATAGTTTCGGAAAGTCGACTTACCGGTACCCACTTTTCCTATCAGGTAGACGAACTCACCTTTTTTCAGTTCAAAGTTTACATTGTTCAGTATGCCTAGCTCCTGCTGGTTGATATCTATTTTATAACTTATGAGTGGTTGAGGTCTTCCATAAAATCAATGTTTCTTCCAGTTTTCGCTGTGGCGTTCTTTTTAATTCGCGTGCTAAATCTTCAATGCGGTAACCTTTCGATGTCAGCAGTACGATAAGGTGATAAAAGCAAGTCGGCTCCTTCATAAATCAGGCGTTCGTCTGTTCCGTTGCATGCTTCGATGATTGTTTCTACTGCTTCTTCGCCTACTTTTGACAAGGCCATTTTTGTTGACTCCCGATTTAGAAAAGACTTGTCGTATAAGATTTCTCAGGCATTTCTTCATGACGTTTGTCGATGAAGTCTTACGCAACTCTTTCCAGGAACATAATATCCTGTTCGTTCTTTTCACCCCAACAAGTATCTGCTCCTGTATGACAAACTGGTCCTGCAGGATTTACCTTATCATCAGCGTGTCATTGTCAGTGATCGGCGCAATGGAAACTACATGCGGAAATTACCGCTTTCTTCACCTTTTGTCCATAATCTGTTTTTGGTGCGGCTAAAGAATGTGACTTTTCCAGTTTCCTTTCATTTTTTATTTAA
>VOFI01001475.1_pt1 | contig 82038 bp, 105 predicted proteins | sample 5384131 | NCBI WGS metagenome assembly VOFI01 (sample SAMN12384728, study PRJNA508395) | human gut metagenome | isolation source: healthy gut H | host: Homo sapiens
AGCCGACAGTACGGCAATCCCCGAACAGCCGGAGTGTATATGGTCGTCTATACGGGGGAAAATATTCCCGAATTTCTCTCCCGCGGTACGGGAGGATTCTTTAAAGGGAAAGATCCCAATGTGTCGATAACCGAGTTGGAAACCAACTGGGTAGAAAATACATGCGTGGTCTATATCGGAAAAGCTGGAAAGTTAAAAATTGCAAAGCTACCATTCAAAGCCGATTAAAACAATACTTAGACTTCGGTGCCGGAAAGAAAAGCGGACACAAAGGCGGCCGATACATTTGGCAAATAAAAAATTCCGGCAATTTGCTGTTGTGCTGGAAACCTACTCCCCGACGAAGATCCCGAAACGGTCGAAACCGCACTCATCGCCCGATTCAAAGAACAGCACGGGGACACAGACCTTTCGCCAATCTCAAAGATTAAAGGCAGAGGGGATCTCTATGTAGAGTCAAGGCAGAAGTTCTATTTTGCCTTGATTCCCATTTTTAGACAAATTACAATACTTGCAATATGAAAAATCTCATTACTACGACATTGCCGAGTATTGTGGAGACAAACTATATTGACAATCGTTTTACAAATCCAGTGGTATCCGGTACAGACGACACAGCAGTATCTCTTCTCGCCCGATAGGGTAACAGTTCTTGCAGCCTCTGTTCCAACTTTGTCACCGTCAGGTTACGGGAATCGATGGACCCATCGGGGGCAATAAGCATAAAATTGGGAACTGACACCAGAGCATATCGGGTTTCGATTACATCGGGTTCCGCGGCCGCACAGTGATGTGAAGGCAATCCCAAAGTTCTCACTTTTTCTCGCCATATGTCCCGTTTTTTATCCAACGAAACAGACAAAAAGGTCGCGCCCCGATAACCATACGCCCGATACAGTTCTCCGAATTTCGTCATATCCCGGCAAGAAGGCTCGCTATCCGAACGCCAAAAGCCAATAGCCGTATATCTCGCATATCCTATATATCCCGACAGATTCTCTTTCCGTCCCGAATACTCTATCAATGGAACATCTACATACGGATTTCCCGGCTCGACTTTATCGGCGTTACGCAAGCGCAAAGAAATATCGGACAATATCTGCGCATTCTTGCTTCGCCCACCGAATCCCGACAAAAGGCTTCGCAACTCATCTTCATCGAAACGGCTTTGCATCTGTTCCAGCACCCATATCGCAGCCGGTGAATAATGATTCCGTCGAATAAACCGGTAGGCCAGCTTCTCCTCTTGGCTGCTCAAACGAAAATCTTCATCGCACATCGATTGTTCCAAACCGGCATCCATCATACGCTTCTCCACCTGTTCGACGTAATGGCTATGCAAACAACGGCGTAAAGAATCGAGGCGATACGCCTCCCGTTTATATTCCTCGAATATGTTATTCTGCTCCGTCCCTGCGACACTCGAATACGAAATATCCATCACCGCCTCCATCGCTCCATTTTCCAACACAAATAACACGGGCACAGCCAAAGAATCGAGATAACGGTTAAACCGCAGATAAGCCATAATCGGTTCCTCCTGTACTCCGTGAAAAGAAAAAACTCCGCCATCGACTATCGCACTATCCAAATTCACCAATTCATCTCCGTTACTATGAGACAAATAAACGACATTCCCGTCAGTCAGCGAGTTAACCACTTTTCCTGTAATCACGTACGACGAATCCGTTCTAGCCTGACAACCGGCGAGCAATAGCAGAAAAAATATCCAATAATATACCTTATTCATACTCTATACTTTGTAACTACAAAGATAGCGAAAGGTGAGAGCAGAGACAAACGGAAACCCCATTTCCGATTTGGCTATACCGAACCGCATCCTATCTTCGTACTCACAAAGATAAAGAAGTTTTCAGGAACCATCTCAAATCTTAACTCATTCATCTCGGCAGCAATCGGCTTTTTTTGTAGTTTTGCTTAAAGAACAAAACGACCGGAATCATGAAATTTATAGGAGCCCCACGTAAGTGCTGCGGGCGGTGTAGAAAACGCTCCGGTAAACGCACATGCCATAGGAGCCAAAGCCTTCGCCTTGTTCACAAAAAAATCAAAGGCAATGGCAATCGCCTCCGTTATCGGAAAAAGCATAGAACTGTTCAAGGAGAATTGCGAAAATACGGATTCTCACCCCAATATATACTACCGCATGACAGCTACCTAATCAACCTCGGACATCCTCAGGAAGAAGGGCTAACCAAATCTCGGGCGGCTTTTCTGGACGAAATGCGACGTTGCGAACAGCTGGGATTGAAACTATTGAATTTCCACCCCGGCAGTCACTTGAAAGAGATTTCGACCGACGAGTGTTTAGCCCGTATCGCCCAATCGATCAATTTGGCTCTCGAAAAAAGACCGATGGGGTTACCGCCGTTATAGAAAACACGGCCGGGCAAGGCAGTAACGTAGGATTCAAGTTCGAGCATTTAGCGGTTATCATCGACCGGATAGAGGACAAAAGTCGTGTAGGAGTCTGCATAGATTCCTGCCATGCTTTTTGCCGGAGGTTACGATTTGGCGACAACCGAAGGATATGATGCGACTTGGCGGGAATTCGACCGAATTATCGGATTCGAATACTTGCGAGGAATGCACCTGAACGATGCAAAAAAAGGACTCGACTCCCGTGTAGACCGTCACGACAGTTTAGGCGCAGGCGTATTGGGTATGGGGTTCTTTGAACGATTAATGCAAGATAAGCGTTTTGATAACATACCGTTGATTCTCGAAACTCCGAATGAGAACCTTTGGCCTCAGGAAATAGAGAAACTGTATGGCATGACCTTCCCGGAATAAACAGAACAACGGATTTACAATAAACCCAATGCTCCTCTCTTTTCGATGGAATGAGAGTAAAACCCGATTTAAGTTTCCGAAGACTATGGGATATCAGTTTCGGATTCTTCGGCGTTCAGATAGCCTATGCTCTTCAAAGCGCCAACATTAGCCGGATATTCGCCACCTTAGGGGCCGATCCGCATAATTTAAGTTATTTCTGGATACTTCCTCCGTTAGCGGGAATTATCGTACAACCTATCGTAGGCGCATTGAGCGACCGCACTTGGAATCGTTTCGGGCGACGTATTCCATACCTTATCGCCGGCTCGGCCATTGCCGTAGCAGTCATGTGCCTATTGCCTAATGCCGCTTCATTCAAGGGATATATCCATGCAATGTGGTTCGGGTTAATAGCCCTCATGATGTTGGACACATCTATCAATATGGCCATGCAACCTTTCAAAATGTTGGTAGGCGATATGGTCAACGAACGGCAAAAAGGACTCGCTTATTCCATACAAAGTTTCCTTTCCAATGCCGGAAGTTTAGTCGGCTACCTGTTCCCTATCCTGTTCACCTACATCGGCATCAGCAATATCGCAGCCCCCGGAGTTAGTCCCCGATTCGGTAATTTTCTCTTTCTACGGAGGGGCAGCCATATTGATACTGTGTACCCTCTATTCTTCGATACGGGTAAAGGAAATGCCACCTGCGGAGTTCCGGAAGTTTCACCAAATTTCGGACAAAGAACTGACAGAGAAGAATAATTTCATATCTCGGTCTCGTTCAGTTTTTCTGTTGGTCGGCTTTCATGTATATGTGGACCTACTCCACAGGAGCCATCGCCGACAACGTCTGGCACTCGACCGATCCTGCTTCTCCCGGCTACCAATCAGCCGGGAACTGGACAGGCGTATTATTCGCCATACAAGCCATAGGCTCGGTATGTTGGGCCCCGCTTCTCCCCTTGATAAAAACAGAAAAAGCGGCATATAGCCTCAGCCTACTTATCGGCGGAGCCGGTTTCACACTGGTCCTTTCATTCACAATGCCTATCTGATGTTCCTACCTTTCTTCCTCATCGGTTGTGCTTGGGCAGCCATATTGGCTCTCCCCTTCACTATCCTCACCAATTCCATCTCGGGGAAAAATATGGGTGCCTATTTAGGACTGTTCAACGGCACGATCTGTGTTCCCCAAATTCTCGCAGCCTTAGTAGGAGGTTCTCTGCTACGATGGTTAGGCGGTAGCCAGCCCGTCATGTTGGGGATTTCGGTATTCTGTTATTCGCGGGAGCTTTGTGTGTATTTGCAATCAAAGAAACATTCGCACATAAAAGTGAGACAGAACGTATCGAAAAGGGAGATTAACAGACTTTCAATACTAAAACAAATATAAGCCCCACTCGGTATCATCAAATTAATTTGCTCCTGTCCTCGTTTGCACTATCTTTGTATCACTATAAACATACAACCATGAAGAAAATAGCCAAAAGTCTAACCGACTTGATAGGGAATACTCCTCTATTGGAGCTCTCGAATTACAATAAAAAACACGAGTTGAACGGAATACTGGTCGCTAAACTGGAATACTTCAATCCGGCCGGGAGCGTAAAAGACCGTATCGCTTTATCTATGATAGAAGAGGCCGAACAAAAAGGGCTGTTGAAATCCCATGCCACAATTATAGAACCCACAAGCGGAAATACGGGTGTAGGTCTCGCATTCGTTTCGGCAGCAAGAGGCTATCGGCTCATACTGACCATGCCCGATACGATGAGCATGGAAAGGCGCAATCTGCTCAAAGCATTGGGAGCACAGTTAATCCTTACTCCCGGTAGCGAAGGTATGGCAGGAGCCATTCAAAAGGCGAAAGAACTAAATGAAGAGATAAAAGGAAGCATCATTCTGCAACAATTCGAAAACCCTGCCAATCCCGCCATTCATGCGAAAACAACGGCCGAAGAAATATGGAGACACCGAGGGCAAAATCGACATATTCGTCGCCGGAGTAGGTACGGGAGGAACCGTCAGCGGCGTAGGAGCCGGACTTAAAAACACAACCCAGCTATAAAAATCGTAGCCGTAGAACCGAAAGACTCACCGGTTCTATCGGGAGGTAAAGCCGGATCCCATAAAATACAGGGCATCGGCGCCGGGTTCGTTCCCAAGACATTCGATGCTTCCGTAGTCGATCAAATAATCCCCGTAAGCAACGACGATGCCATTCGCACCAGTAGAGAACTGACAGCGACAGAGGGTCTATTAGTAGGTATCTCTCCTCCGGAGCGGCTGCTTTCGCAGCTACCCAACTGGCTCAATTACCCGAAAACAAAGGCAAAACAATCGTCGTACTTTTACCCGATACGGGAGAACGTTATCTGTCGACAGTGCTATACGATTTCGAGGGATATGCCTTGTAAAAGCCCCTATCTCCCGCTACGTTCAATCAATTCCCGAAGTCGGGTATTAAACACCCCTTCTTCCAAAAGCTGTTCTATCGACAGGTGCATGCGGTATCGCCAATAGTGACGGAATGAGCCGGTATATTTATCCGCTCCTCCTGTGGATTTTCCCCGACGTAACCGCCCGTCTATCGACAGCCAATCCTGTAACGGTAAAATAACAAGCATCGAAGGAGAAAAAAGAGATTCAACTCGACTATCTTCTCGCAAATCCACGGTTCACAGAAATAAGGAGCCTCGCCCTGTTCGCCGAGAATTTCATTGAAAAATCGTTGTGTTCGAGCTCTATCCTCTTCCCACCATACCCTTATTCCCGACATATCGTGAGTCGAGGTCGTACATACCGATCGATAAGGATAAGCCCATGTATCCCCAAATTCGCGCCAAGACTCCTTAGGCATTCGTTGTATTTCCAACGAGAGTATCTGTAAACGCTCCATCACTTCGGGAACGCAGTGCGGGATCATTCCCAAATCTTCGCCACAGACCAGCATGTCGGTCGACGATATGAGAGCTGGTAACTTCCGCAACGCCTCGTCTTTCCAAAAAACATCGTGACGATGGTAATAAAAATCGTCATACAAACGATTGAAACAAGACTTCTGATCTTCATCGAGGCTATGATAAACATGTGTATGCTGAGCCGAGATACGGGGGTGATAATACCCCGGACGGTCGGGATCTTCGAGGAAAAGGACATCGTCGATAAGCCGCATCAACCCGTCTCTTATCAAAATACTCATATCGTCACTGCCCCGGAGAAATATCCGACTATCTTACGCTGAGTATCGACCAAGACATTCAAATCCCATCGTCCGTCTCCCTTATGTACCAAGAACCGCTCTTTCACTTCTCCGGTATATGCACCGAAAATCTCGTCCAAAAATCTTCCCGAATATAAGGAACCGTTTGCCACGAAGCATCAAAACGGAATCCGTATCTCTGCAACTCTTCGGGAGAGAACGGTAACGCCGGATTAAAGTGTCCCAGCAGACCATGAACGGCATTGAACGGAATTTCCCAAATTCTGAAAAAGCCCAAAATATGATCAATCCGGTAAGCATCGAAATACTCCGACATCTTGCGCAACCGGGCTTTCCACCACGCATATCCATCACGAGCCATGACCTCCCAATTATACGTTGGAAATCCCCAGTTCTGGCCTTCTATCGAGAAATCGTCGGGTGGCGCCCCTGCCTGACTATCCATGTGAAAGAGTTGCGGATTGACCCACGCATCGACACTGGTACGACTGATTCCTATGGGAATATCGCCTTTCAAAACCACTCCTGCCCGATGGGCATACTCCTTGACTTCGGATAATTGAACATGCAAATGATACTGAATATAATAATACAATGCGACCGATTTATACCACGGACTCCACACGGCACAATAGTCGGCAATGGCCGATTCATCGTAAAACGAATGTTCTTCCCAACTGCTAAAATCGGCAGTTCCGAACCGGTCTCTCAAACTGCAAAACGCCGCGTAAGGAAGCAACCAAAAGCTATTATCCCGAAAAAGGCTTTGAATCCGTCGCTCGATAGCGTAGCCTCGCCCTGCACCTCGAACAAAAAGTCTCAAATATTCCATCTTCGCACGGTTCACCCGCTCGTAATCGACATCGGGCAACCGGTTCAATTCTTCCCGCAGCGCATCGAAGCGGGCTTGCTCCTCCTCGTCGTTCAAATACCCGACTTCGGATAGCCGAAGGTACTGCGGATGCAGAGCAAAAGTAGAGTTGGCGTTATAGGGATAGGAATCTTGCCATGTACCCCGACATCGTCGTATCGTTCACCGGGGTAACTGTATAAACGACTGTCCTGTTCTTAACGCCCAGTCTACCAAATATTTCAAATCGATAAACTCCCCTATGCCGAACCCATAATCCGTACGGGAGAGAATACCGGAATCGCCGTCCCGGCTCCCTTCCACCTCGACTCAAAACCGTTGAAGCGAAGTCCCGAAACCACCACAGCCTCAGACGGATTTTGCGGTTTCTCCCGGCAAATACGGTTCTCTCCCGTTTCCCAAGCTACAACTTCCCGTTGATGGGTACGCACGATAACGAACTTATACTCGAACGGGAATTTCAGGTGTTTCCCATCGAAGGTTATCTGCCACTCCGGAAAAGCAGAATCATTCAATAACGGAGCTTTTAAAACGTCCCAATCGCCCAATTCCGGACAGTCGCCGACCATAACGAGCCTCTCATCGGGCCTTAGCTGCGACGCATCGACCTTAACGGTGAGTGTCCCCGGTTCTATCGTTTCTACGACAGAATCGGCATGTTGCCGAAAAAGAATATACCTTGAATGAATGCCGATGAATAAAAAGGCATATCGGCAGGAACATCGCGCCATCGATCGACCAAACGATATTCCCCGTCATTCCTCCCCGGAGAGAAACTATGAGGGCTCCCCCATTCCCGACGGATTCCCTCCCCGGACTTTACCAGATATTCATAATGGAACTTCTTTGCAGAGGCCGGCAGTTCCATTGTATATTTCCATAGGCCGTCACCTTGATAATCCATCATAACGGCCCGATTCTCTTCATTCGCACCAAGCTCATCTATGTTCCCGGAGAGAAATAAACTTTCGCCCCATCGAGGTGTGATAATATATCTCGAATGTTATTTTCATCGCTATGTCCTATATTTTAATCATAAAGGTAAGAACTTTCCGACAAAATTAACGCTCTTCTTCATACCTTTTTTCTAAAAAACAAAAGCGAACCTATGATAGTTCGCTTTTTGCCTTTTGGTCTATATTTGTTGCTCGACTATTATCCACATTTGGAAGTTCCGCACGACGTACAGATGAGACAGCCTTCCTGATAAATGAGCGTCTCATTTCCGCAATGAGGACAAGTCTGCCCGTTAGCCTTAGTCCCATTGGGCAGATATTTCTTCAAAGCCCGCTCGACCCCGTTTTTCCAACTGTTGATAGACTGACTATCCAATTCAAGGCTCGAAACCAATTTCAATACCTGCGGAATAGGCATTCCATACCGGAGAACCCCCGATATTAGCTTGGCATAATTCCAATATTCCGGATTGAATTTATCGGACAATCCCTCGATAGTAGTCTTGTAGCCACGCTTATTGGAGAACTGGAAGTCGTACCGCTTCGTACCATCTTCATTCACAGCTTTCACAATTTTTCCCTTGACTACATTCTTCGGACAAAAAATACCGTCATCGTCATCGGCCAAACCGGTAAAGATCTCGTACGGTTTTCCGTCTTTCAAACCGACAAAGGCAATCCATTTTTCTTTATTATTCTGGAAACGAACCACGTCTGCCTCCAACTCGATAGGACGGACCAATGTCTCGGCCGGTTCATTGATAGCCGCAACGGGTTTCTTTTCCTCTTTCTTGGCAGAGATGAGAACTCCCGACCGGGAACCATCGCGATAAACGGTACACCCCTTACAGCCAGAACGCCATGCCTCTACATATAGCTGACCCACCATTTCTTCACTGACATCGGAAGGTAAATTGATCGTCACGCTAATCGAGTGGTCCACCCACCTTTGAATGCGGCCTTGCATACGAACTTTCTGCAACCAGTCGATATCGTTAGCCGTAGCTTTATAATAAGGAGAACGAGCCACCAACGCATCGACTTCTTCTTCTTGTGTATAGTTTTCTTTCACTTCGATACCATTCACCTGCATCCAAGTGATGAATTTGTGATGATAAACCACATATTCTTCAAAAAGCATCTCCCGTCTCATCGACATAGTCGATACGAACCTCAGGATCATTGGGGTTCACTTTACGGCGACGACGATAAACAGGCATAAATACCGGCTCGATGCCCGATGTGGTCTGTGTCATCAAGCTCGTTGTTCCCGTGGGTGCGATAGTCAGACAGGCAATATTCCGACGTCCATACTTGCACATATCCCGATATAGTTCCTCATCTTCCTTTTTTTCAACCGATTGATAAACGGGTTATCGACTTCCCTATCGGCATCGAAAATCGAGAAAGCCCCACGCTCTTTTGCCATCGAAACCGATGAACGATAAGCCGCAAGTGCCAACGAGCGATGTACTTTTTCTGAAAAATCGGTAGCCTCTTCGGTTCCATAACGAAGTCCTAACGCGGCAATCATATCGCCTTCGGCAGTTGTGCCCACGCCGGTACGACGCCCCTTGCAAAGTGCGTTTTTGAATCTTGTACCATAAGTTAAGCTCCGTACATTTTACCTCGTCGGTCTCTGGATCGGATTTGATTTTCTCTATGATCTTATCGATTTTTCTCCATTTCGAGATCGATGATATCGTCCATCATTCGCTGAGCCAGTCCTACGTGTTTACGGAACAAATCGAAATCGAAATAAGCCTCTTTCGTAAAAGGATTGACCACATAGGAGTACAAGTTTATCGCTAACAGACGGCAACTATCATAAGGACACAAGGGTATTTCTCCACAAGGATTGGTCGACACTGTTTTGAAACCTAAGTCGGCATAACAATCGGGAACAGACTCTCTGATAATGGTGTCCCAAAATAGAACTCGGGTTCGGCCGACTTCCAAGCATTATGTACTATCTTTTTCCAAATAGCCTGCGCATCGACCTCTTTCGTTACTTTCGGATCGTCGGAATCGATGGGATATTGTTGCCGATAAGCTTTTCCGGCAATGGCAGCCTCCATAAAATCATCGTGAATCTTCACCGACACATTAGCTCCTGTCACCCGTCCTTCGACCATTTTGGCATCAATAAACGATTCCGAATCGGGATGCTTAATAGAAACCGATAACATTAAAAGCTCCCCTACGACCGTCTGAGCAACTTCACGCGTGGAATTGGAGTAACGTTCCATAAACGGAACCAACCCCGTAGAAGTCAAAGCCGAGTTTTTTACCGGAGACCCTTTGGGCTGAATATGAGACAAATCGTGACCGACTCCTCCCCGACGTTTCATTAATTGAACCTGCTCTTCGTCGATTTTTATAATCCCTCCATAGGAATCGGGTGCTCCGTCGAGACCGATTACAAAACAGTTGGACAACGACCCTACCTGATAATTGTTTCCGATACCGCTCATAGGGCTTCCCTGCGGTACGATATAGCGGAAACCTTTCATTAAATCGAACAGCTCCTGTGCCGAAAGGGGATTAGGATATTTTTGCTCTATACGAGCAATTTCATTAGCGATACGCCAATGCATATCGTCGGGAGTTTTTTCATAAATATTCCCATACGAATCTTTTAGAGCATACTTGTTAACCCACACACGAGCCGCCAGCTCATCGCCTTTAAAATACTCCAACGAGGCCTGATATGCTTCGTCGTAAGTATAAACAATTGGTTCCACGAGATAAAATGTTTTTCAGTTTTCGTTAATTTACTTAATTTAGACAAAGGTTTCTTGATGAAAAAGATTTACGGTGCAAGTTTATAAAAAACATTCTACATACGCAAACAATATCATTTTTAAATTTTCAATTTTCAAAAGTTTCCCAAGTCAAACAAACAATATCCTAATTATCAGAATATTATATTTTCAAAAAACTTAAAAAAGTTTCCAACTTTAAAAATCAACTGTAAAAACGAGAGCAATATAAAAAAGAAACATCTCGATAAAAACAGTTTATAAATTTTCTTTTTTTTACAATGAGAAGGAATAAAAAGAGTTACTAATAATTAGCAACCGAAATAAATAACTTATCAAATAAATTTTTAATTTTGCAATCGAACATCTAACCTCTAATAACTACCTTTATATGATATCGTCTTTAAAAAGAAAGAAGAACCATACGGAAATATCTCAATAAGGATATTGACGAGCAATTACTCAATGAGTTACTCGAAACAGCATTTCGAGCCCCCACGACACAAAATATGCAAGTTTACAGTGTTGTCATAACCCGAGAACAAGAGAACAAAGAAAAGTTAGCTCCGGCTCATTTCAATCAACCCACTGTAACCAGCGCCCCTGTCGTATTAACTTTTTGTGCCGATTTCAACCGATTTATTAAATGGTGCGAACAAAATCATGCAGAACCGGGATATGACAATTTCCAATCCTTCGTCACGGCAGCTATCGATGCATTGCTTGTAGCTCAACAGTTTTGTACAGTAGCCGAAATTTCAGGATTGGGTTGCTGTTATCTGGGAACTACCACATATAACGCTCCTCAGATAGCGGAAATATTGCGTCTGCCCAAGTTTGTCATTCCTATTACCACTCTTACGGTGGGTTATCCCGCAGATATAACTGCGCAAATAGAACGACTTCCCATCGAAGCGATTCTTCACCACGAAGCATATCAAGACTATACCCCCGAAGCAATACATCGGCTCTACTTCGAAAAAAGAGAATTTGGCAGAAAACAAGAAATATATCGAAGAGAACCATAAAGAGAATTTAGCCCAAGTCTTCACAGACGTACGTTCTCCCCGAAAAGACAATGAACTATTTTCAAAAAACATTCCTTGACTTCATCGTCAAACAGGGATTCCGTTTACCTGATTGAAGAAGAAAAATAAAAGAGCTCCTGAGTAAGGGCTCTTTTATTTTTCTTCGAGTAATTTATATTACTATCCTTGAATACGCTGCTCTATCTCTTCCAAATCGCTGCGCAATTTTTTATCGACACCTACCTGCTCCGATATAGTCTTGCAAGCATGCAAAACCGTAGCATGGTCTTTTTTCCCTAACACATCACCGATTCCTGCCAACGAAAGAGTGGTATATTTCTTTTGCCAAATACATCGACATTTGGCGAGCAACGACCACTTTCTCTCTTGCGAGTACGCTCCAACAATCTCGACGTTTCCAGTCCATAATATCCGCAAACAGCCTCTTTTATCGAATCTATGGTGATCTGTTTTTGAGTCATCCTTACACTGGCAGCCAACACTTGATCGGCCATGTCTATCGAAATCTCTTTCTTCAAGACACTCGAACGTACCATAAGCGATACAATGACTCCTTCCAAATCTCTCACATTATCGGTGACATTACGAGCTATATAGTCAATAACCTCTTCGGAAATAGACAATCCATCACGACGAACCTTACTCATCAAGATATCGTATCGTAATTCATAGTCAGGGCGTTCGACCTCGGCCGTCAAACCCCATTTTGAAACGAGTCAGCAGGCGCGATACCATACCCACCAACTCAACCGGAGGCCTGTCGCAAGTGAGCACTAATTGCTTATTGCTCTGATGCAAATGATTGAATATATGGAAGAATGTATTCTGCGTCTGGGTCTTTCCGGCAAATTCCTGAATATCGTCCATCAACAGAACATCTATACTCTGGTAAAAACTGATAAAATCGTTCACCCGATTATTACGAACAGCATCGGTATATTGCACTAAAAAATCATGAGCCGATAAATATAACACACGAGAAGCCGGATTATTCTCTTTAATACGCAATCCTATCGCTTGAATCAGGTGGGTTTTCCCAACCCCCGACTCACCGAATAAAAACAACGGATTAAAGGTGTTTCTCCCCGGGTTTGCAGCAATAGATTCTGCTGCCGTACGTGCCAGCATGTTACTCGCCCCTTGATAATAGCTTTCAAAAAGTATAGATAGGGTTCAGGCGGGGATCGAGCTCATCGTAAACGCGTTGTTTGAAAGGGTCTAAAAGATCGGGCATCGACTGCTGCATCTTCTTTACGGCAGTCGATTTAGTAGTAGCGGTCAAATCGACGGTAGCTTCCGGCTGACGAACGATTTGTACACGATACAACAATTTCACGCTTGCCCCGTATATGCGAGGCAGAACCTTTTTCAGCAAACTGAGATAATGCTCCTCAATCTGCTCAATAACGAAATGTGAAGGGACAAGCAAAGTCAACACATTATCATCAAACCCCAAAGAGACTATCGGCTTGAATAAACTATCGAAAGCCTCTTCGTTTATATTGTCTTTGATAATTGTTAAACATCGGTCCCACAACTGAACATGCTGTTCTGAACCCATTTTTATGTAAATCTTCTATCAAAAAACTTTTGTGAGTACAAAATTCAAATTATTTTTCATCAAAAACAAATTCAAAAATATTTGCTTTTTACAGTTCTAGCGCAAACAATTGATTACAAGGTGTTTATAAGCCCCGACCCTACAAAGCAAATTATCTGACATAGAAAATTATTATCACACTTATTTACAATATCTTACAATCTTCCACATGTTCTACGACAAAATCGTTCCCTTTATACGAAATTTGGAAATAAACACATATAAGCGTAGCTCTGGGAAGATTACAAAAAAATTACACGGCTCTCTTTATTTATAATGATTCTAAATAATAAAAATATTCACAAAATCAAAATAGAGAAAAATGAACATAACGTTTCGGATTGAGTCTTAAATCAATCATCAAAGAATCTACGCTCCCCAAAACGCCATTCGCTTTATCGTACAGCAGCCGGTCGTTCAACAATAGTCCCAGACTATTGTCGGGAGAAGTCAAACGATTGGTTATTTGCTGCAAATTATCGGAAGTTTTCTGAACCGAAATCATAGTAGATTGGAGGGGTAACGAATTCAAAGTTCCCGAGAACTGATTTACCTGCGCCGTTATTCCTTGTACATTGTCGAGAATAGCCGGCACATCGTCTCTCATCATCTGTGACAATTGCACGGACGAACGCTCCAAATTAGCGGTAATATGATCGATACGTTTTACCGAAGCAGATAAAGCAGGATCATTGACTAGCGTCTGCAATCCCGAAAGAATACTGTCGAGTTTCGGTAACAGCAAAGCAAACTGGGGCAACAACTCTCCTTGTATGTTTTGCATTAGTCCAGACTTCACTTCCCTTCAATAACGGCTCCATGATCATAGTATTCGCTCACATGAGGGTTCAGATCGATAACAATCGATGCCGTTCCAAGCATATCGGTTTCGAGATAGACTTTACTATCGACCGGGATTTTTAATTTTTTATCGAGATTCAACAGCACCTTAATCGCGCCATTTGCATCATAATCATAAACGATTTCCTGCACGAGTCCCACTTTGTATCCATCGATAGATACCGGTGCAGACTGGGCCAAACCTGCAACATTCGGGAATTGTACATAATAATAATTAGAAGGTTTCATTACGTTGATTCCCTTCAAATAGTTAATTCCCACATACAAAATCAAAATACTCGCAAGAACCGATAGTGCTATCTTAACTTCTTTTCCAAACCACTTTTTCATATTCTATTTTTTATTCAGCATCGCAATACCTTTCAATAGACCCGTTTTCCATCACGGAACTTTATGATAAAGGCATCGCGAAACAAAGATTTTACTTTTTATATTGTTTCTGTATTTCGTCTCGGTCGGTAGATTTTCCATAGGTGTATTTATACATTCCTCCGTCTTTATAATATTCGACAGGAGAAAGCCCTTTAAATTCTTTTGGAATTAGCCGGCAATTTCCGAGGCAAAGCCATGAACTGTACTTTATAATAAGTAACCCCGGATTTCTTGGCTTGTTCTGAGATTTTCACACTCGAATCACTCGTTTGAGTTTTTTTATCGGGCGATACAACTACGGAAGAAGACGGTGACCCCTCTACCCTTTTGCCGGCATTTTGCTTGCGGTCATAGTCTGATTTATATTTGACAAAAGCATTGTATATAGACTTTGCCATTTTCTCCTGACCGGATTCGAATTCAAAAATCTCTCCTGCGTCGGATTGCAAATAAAATCGAGCTCCACTAAAACCGCAGGCATGCTCGTTTTAGCGAGTACCCAAAATCCTGCCTGTCTTACACCTCTATCCACTCGGCCGGCAGTCGAAACAAATTCACGTTGTATATCCGAAGCAAAGTTTATACTCTGCTCCATGTGTTTATACTGCATGAATTCAAAAATAATATACGACTCGGTCGAATTCGGATCGAATCCTTCATAACGAGTCGAAAAGTCATTCTCCAAATATATAACGGAATTTTCCCTGTTTTGCGACTTCCAAGTTCTCCTTGCTTCTGTGTAACCCCAATGTCCAAGTAGAAGCACCGGCAACTTTCCTACGATTGGGGACTTTTTATCCAAAGAATTGGTATGAATAGAAATAAACAAATCGCCTTGAACCTTATTAGCTATATTAGCTCGCTCCTGCAAGGTCAAATAAACATCTTTTTACGGGTATAGACCACCTTCACACCTTGCATATTATTTTCAATCAGACGTCCCAACTTCAAAGGCAACTCCCAAATTGATGTTTTTCTCTTTCGCCTTGCTGCCGAGAGAGCCGGGATCGTGCCCGCCATGACCGGCATCGATCACCACGACAAAATCTTTGGCCAACAAGACGGAAAGGCCCAAAGCAAAAGCCATAAAAACCGACAATAACCTCCGGCTGAAATATGAATGCTTCATAAATTATAATCCGTCATTTAATCCCGATAAGTAAAAAACCTATTACTCATTATATGCAAAGATAGTGTAAACCAAGAACAGAAACAAGCTTTATCGCTTATGCCCAAGCACGTCCTGTTCCTCACATATATCGCAAAGGTACGAATAAAGACCGAAAAAGCCTCGAATTAATAGATATTTATTGTCCTATACACCGTATAACAAAACAAAAATGTTCTTTATGGGTTTCTCAAAAGAAAAAAGTAAATTTGCAGAAGAGACATAAAAAGAGAGTATTATGATACAACCCGAGAAAACAAGCAAATATGCCGTCGTCGTAAGTTTACTTACCCTTTGTTTTATCGCTTGCAACGGAAAAGCATCGGAGATATCGAACCATTCAAGTAACCCGATCGTGACCATAGAACGATTCGATAAAGAACTACCTTCTTACGTCCAAGAAACAGGCTCGGCCAAAATATTTCTTTTTATAGATAAATACACCCCATTTTTTCCGGTTTATTGTCGACACATACTCGGTTTGGGAGATGTCCATCGTTCCAAAAGGGATTAAAAATGTTTTTATCCAACGAGGCTATATCCCAGTTGTATGCGGATACCGAAACAAAATTTTCCAACGATACCGTATGGATTACCGAATTACAGAACGCATTCCTAAGATACAACGAGTTGTTCGCTCCACAGAAACGTCCCCGCATTCTTACCCACATTTCGGGACTGAACCAGTCGATCGTCACAATCGATACCACTTTGCTATCGGTTTCCTTAGACTGTTATTTGGGAGAAAACTATCCCCTTTATGAACAACGCTATTATAATTACGAACGGAATTTACATGAAAGCGACCGCATTCCCATCGATGTCGTCGAAGTTTGGCTACGCACTTTATATCCCCCTACCAATCGCAGCGAAACGCACTATTAGATCGAATGATATACGAAGGGAAAATTCTTTATTGCTTGTCTCGGATATTTCCTCGAATAAACGAATATGTCCTATTGGGATATTCCGACAAACAAGATCAATGGTGCAAAGAGAACGAAGCTGAAATATGGAAACAACTTATCGGTAAAAAGCACTTGTTCAATACCGAATCGATGCTTATCAACAAGTATATCGAGCCAGCCCCTTTCGTATCGGTACTTCATCAAGATGCACCGGGACGATTGGGCCGCTGGATGAGGGCTTCAAATCATCAAGGCTTATGCTAACGAAAAGAAAAAAAGAAGCGATCGAAATTATCGAGACGACCGACAATGGAGGGGAAATATTATCGGCTTCGAAATATAACGGTTAATTTATCGGCTTTATGAAAAGAAAATACGGATTAGTGGGCTATCCTTTGGGACATTCGTTTTCCCGCTCTTTTTCCAACAAAAATTTGAAGACGAGCATATAAACGCCACCTATGAAAACTTTGAGATACAGGATATTTCCTGTTTGAGACAACTTATCTCGGACAACCATGAATTGTGCGGATTGAATGTGACGATTCCTCATAAAACCACAGTTATCCCCCTACTCGACGAATTGCACCCTTTGGCTCGCGAAATCGGAGCGGTCAATGTCATCAAAATTACGAGGCAAGGAGACAAGATATTTCTCAAAGGATTCAATAGCGATATCATAGGGTTCACCAATTCTATCGCTCCGTTATTGGACGACCACATGACAAAAGCGCTTATTCTCGGAACCGGTGGTGCATCAAAAGCTATTCATGCCGGGTTAAAAGCCTTGCATATCACACCGACATTCGTTTCCCGACAAAAAAGAGGAGATATACTCAGTTACGAAGACTTATCTCCCGACCTAATCGATAATCACAAAATCATTGTCAATACCACTCCGTTAGGCATGTTTCCCCACATAGACCAATCTCCGAACATACCCTACACGGCACTAAGCCCCCGAACATCTTTGTTACGACGTTATTTACAATCCCGAAACGACTTTATTTCTCCAAAAAGCAGCCCGGCAGGGTTGCAAAATAAAAAACGGAATAGAAATGCTTCATTTGCAAGCACTGGCGGCATGGAAGATTTGGAACGAATAAATTGACTCTTATCATGATAGATTTCAGATTAAAAGTTTTTTGCAGCGTGGCTCACAACCTCAGCTTCACCAAAGCCTCGAAAGAGCTATATGTAAGTCAACCGGCAATCAGCAAAGCACATACAAGAACTCGAAACAGAATACAGCACCCGACTGTTCGAGAGAATGGGTACTCACATAACGCTGACCCCCGACGGAGAACTGCTGTTAAGCCACGCCGAAAAAATTCTCAAACAATACAAACAGCTCGATTTCGAGATGAACTTATTGACCCAGCGTCACATCGGAGAGCTCCGTTTGGGAGCAAGCACAACGATCGCTCAGTATGTGCTTCCGCCCTATCTGGATACATTTCAACAGAAATTCAAACAAATAAAACTCTCGTTAATCAACGGGAATTCCAGCGATATAGAAAAAGCAGTCGAAGAACATCGTATCGACTTGGGGCTCATCGAGGGTTGCAGCCGACAAATACATCTACATTACACTCCTTTTTATGCAAGACGAACTAGTTTGTATAACCAGTACGCGCAGCCGATTGGCCAAACTTGAAGAAATAACGATAGAGGAACTGAAAAGAATTCCGTTGGTTATTCGAGAACAGGGGTCGGGCAGTTTAGAGGTCTTTGAAAAAGCGTTGGGTACACGCCAGTTGAAATTATCCCAACTCAATATTATCATGCAATTGGGAACCACCGAAGGTATCAAACGGTTTTTATACAATACCGACAGCGTGGGGATTGTTTCCATACAAGCCGTATCATCGGAAATAGCCGACGGAAAATTGAAAGTCATCGAAATCAGCGACTTCGATTGCGAGCGGGAATTCTGCTTCGTTCAAAATACCGGTCAAACCGGTGGTGTCGAATCGGATTTCATGCGCTATATGACCCGAAAATTTTGAACATAAGCCCCATTCAAACAATCGACTTATGAATAGCTCCTCCCTATCGACAGCCCGCACTCCATTCATACGGTTGTTAGTACCTCTATTGGCAGGTATCCTGTACCAAGAGTTCCTATGTCTACCGATATGGGAAACCTCATTCCCGCTTTATGCGGCTTAGTTTTTATGGAGTTCATTCATAAAAACGAGACAGTATTGAAGAACAATACCACAAACGAAGTATTTTCGAGTCGGATTATTCCTGATTGTCTTTTCTATCGGAGCGATACTACATGGCACTCAAAACCGTATATCCCAACAGCCTTCCGGTTTTTATCCTATCGCGATAGCTCACGTAAACGACAAAGCCGTAGAAAAAACGAACTCTTACTACTGTCCCGTTACGATAACAGCCCTATCGGATACAAACGGGTCGATCGTGAAATATAAAGAAAAAAATAGCACTCTATTTTGAAAAAGGTATTCAAGCCCGACGACTCGAATACGGTGACATCATCGGGTTTGAATTTCGACCGAAAGCAATACCGCCCAACACCAATCCTTATGCTTTCGATTTCGCCTCGTTCATGAAGCACAAAGGTATATCGAGAAGTCAATATTTGACCGGGAAACAATGGAAATATATCGGAGAAAAACCAAAATCGAATCTTCGAAAGGCTACTTCGGATCTACAAAAACATCTTTCCGACCAACTTCAATCCTGTAATTTGTCTAAAAAAAACAGTACTCTTTTTATTGAGGGCTTTGTTGTTAGGCGAACGACAGGAATTTCCACAAGACCTAAGATCGTACTTTTCGGCAGCCGGACTTTCACATGTGTTAGCCGTAAGCGGACTTCACATGGGAGTCGTAGCATCTTTGATTTACTTCTTGTTCTTTCCTCTCTCTCTTTTCAAATCTTGCAGAAAACTAAGGCCTCTATTCACTTTATTCGTTTTATGGATTTATGCTTATATAACAGGCTTGTCACCATCGGCCGTACGAGCTTGTATCATGGCATCCTTTCTTTTAACAGCCGAATTTCTCGACCGACGTAACAGTTCTCTCAATGCACTTTTCGCCGCAGCATTTTTTATGTTATCGTACGACACGAATCTCATTTTCGATGTGGGATTTCAAATGAGTTTCTCGGCAGTAACCGCTATCTTGCTATTCTACACCAAACTAAATATCGGAGGTAATTCACCCTACTTTGTCGTTCGTTGGCTTAGTTCTTGCGTCGCAGTATCCATCGCCGCCCAAATCGGAGCCCTACCCATTGCCGTCTATTATTTTCACACTATTCCTCTATTATTTCTAATCGGTAATATTTTCGTACTGCCTCTTTTACCCGTTGTTTTCGGACTCTCTTTTTTCCTATTGTTACTCTCGGCCCTACATATTCCCTATGATTGGTTAGGAAATACCGTCGATTTTTACTGCAATATATACAACAGATAAGCCTGCATATATACAAACTACCGTGGAGCCACATCGAAAGCGTATGGTTGGAAGCTCGCTATCTATGGCTTTATTTCATTTGCGGCATATTATCTTATATAACCGTCAAGAATCGTTCAAAAAAGACTCTTTGGCTGACTTTGGGCTTTTGTATCGGTTTTCTTATTTTTTGACTTGTGCACTTATAAATCGCCCCAGCCAGAAATTATCGTATATGACAGTAAAAATCGACAGTCGTTCAACTCAGCGACAAAGATCGTTGTTATATTCTCTTATCCGATACCCTCACCTCCGGTCAAAGGGTAGTGGGAGAAGAATACCGTATGAAAAAATGGAAAGGCTCAATACGAAATATTCCAACACGGCTCCCCCGGAACCAAAGACAACACCGGCTTTATAGACTATCCCTTCGCCCAATTTTATGGGAAACGGCTCGTCCTCCTCGGTAAACAGGAATGGGATAAACTATCAATAGGGAAAAAACTAACGATAGACTATGTTATTATCGGCAAGATGTTCAACGGCAGAATAGAAGACATACTCGAACTATTTTCCATTGGGCAATTTATCATCGGACCCGATGTTCACCCCAAACGAGCCACTAAATTACAAAACGACTGTTTCGAAAATAGTATTCCCTGCCACGATATTCGCACACAAGGAGCTTGGATACACGCCCTCGATCCATAAAAAAGCCTGTACGGGAAACCGCACAGGCTTATATTTACCGTTCATTAGAATGGCTTCTTATTCTGCTTTTTTCTTTGTTGCCTTTTTGGTCTTGGGCTTTTCCTCTTTCTCATTTACAGAATCGTCCGTTGCTGCCGTGTTCTCGACATCGGCATCTTTTTGAGGTTTTTCTTCTTCCACAAAATCGGTGTTACCGGTTTCGACCAACAAGTTATACCAACTTATCAATTTTTTTATATCGGTCGGATAGACACGTTCACGGTCGAAATTAGGCAGCACTTCCGCCAAATATGCACGCAATGTTTCATTATCGGCTTTCTTGATATCCAATGTTACTTTCGCTCCATTTTCTTTTTTTCTTTTATCGCATTCAATACTTCACTCAAAGGTACGTCTTCTTCATCGGTAAAAATAGCGATATCTCCTAACGATATGATTTTTTCATGGGCATAAGCAGGTTGCCGTTTCCCCGTTTGCAGAGATTCCACGATCAGCATATTTTTTGCCTGAGATATCAATTTGAACAAACCGGGTTTACCGGAAATAGATAAAATCGTTTTTAACATAAAATTTTCGTTTTATATTTAATTACTTAAATCATTCGAACCGCAAAAATAATATTCTTGTCCGGTTTAACCGTCTTCAAAACGAAAAATTCTCATTCCAATGACTTCAATAAAGATAAAACCCTATGGATAACAGATACATTACCGTCATTCCAAATAATATGAGCAGCTCTTCTCTGTTTTTCTTCCTCGGACAATTGAGCAGCCATACGCTTTTTTATCTCTTCCTCGGTCAAACCGCTACGCTGGCGAACCCGACCTATTCTTAACTCTTCCGGTGCTGTCACCGTCCAGACTTCATCTACCAGTTCGTCAAACCGGGATTCATACAAAATAGCCGATTCCACAAAGCATATCTCCTCGTTTAGAGATTCGGACCATCGATAGAAATCGAAGCGTACCACCGGATGTACTATGGAATTAAGCAACACTATCTTATCCGACTCTCCAAATACCCGAGAGGACAACAAACCCCGGTTCAATCGACCGTTATGATATATATCTCTCCCAAAGCACTCCGATAGTTTCTGCGACTTCCAACGAAGATTCCATCAGCCTCTTCGCTTCCGAGTCTGTATCATATACAGAATATCCCATTATACGCAGCAACCGAGAGACAACCGACTTGCCACTACCTATGCCACCGGTAATACCTATACGTCTCATATCGAATCGGGTGTTACTCGATTGGCAGAATCGACAGGAACTACAAATGCAGGTCTTTTCTGCTCCAAAATATAATCGACACTGTCTTGCGACAACACTATATTTCGGACATATTCCGGTGCATTCAATATCTTCACCCCTAATTTATCAGAGAGACGCCGCCGCGACAAATCCAGAAAATCGACTCCCAATAAAAAGCTATCTTCATCGACCGCCGCAAACTTACTAAACGGCATCATACAAGAAAGTTGCACCGACGAAGGAAATGTAATAAGAGACCAATTCGAAGGTACATTTTGCGGGATTACAGGGATATCGAGAATTTTAGAGGTCATTTCTTCCACAGGTATGGTGACGGTCACCTGTTCAGGAACAATTCGAAGATTCGGAATCTTCGCTATCTTGACAACCGTGCGAAGAGTATCGTTCAACTTTTTTGCTTCAAAATCGGTCGTATAAACCTCTTTAATTCGTTTTAATAAGGAAGCCTCTCCATAAACCATCACCGAATCGACGTCGGCTGTCATATCACCGCTCAGGACACACTGAGGTGTAGTCGATGCGACACCTTTCACAACCAGCTTCACCCGTTTGCCGGCATTGTGTGTGTACATCACTTTCAACGTATCGGGAATAATCGAAACAATACTCGTTGACGAACGGAGGGACTTTCGCAATATGGTTTCAAGCTGAGACGACAACAACAAAAAAGAATTTCTCCCCTTATCATACTCCTGAAAATTAATCCGTAACGGGGACAATCCTTCTATCGCATACCCCAACATAACAGGACCTTTATCTCGTACTCTCACCTCGATATGAGATGGAAGATCATTAATAAGAGTCGTTTTCTCGGGAAGGTTTTGTAGTTCTATCGGTATTTTGAAAGAATTTTCAACCTCCTCATTCAGCCCTTGCATAAACCAGAATATCAACGAAAGGAGAACAAACCCCAAAAATGTAAACAATTCCCGCGTGCGTTCCTGACGGAATGCAGTACCAATCCTCTGGATAATCGACTTAAACTTTGCTACTATGCGGTCTGAAATATTCTCTTCCATATATCATGCAACGACTACATACAACAAAGATAAGGTTTTTTATCGACAGAACCGATGTTCCTTGATAAAAAACCTTATCTTCTTATTCTCCTGCAAAGGAGTCCTTTGAAAAAATAGATTACTTAGCTTGATCGGCTCCGCTATCCTTAGCTTCGGCAGCAGAAGGATAAACAGAATCTTTGGCAATACGAACACGAGTATTCTCGGCTATTTCGATAATAAAAGAATCGGATTTAACCTCTTTTATTTTTCCGAATAGTCCGCCTGCCGTAACAATTTTGTCGCCGGTGGTGAGAGACTCACGGAACTTGCGAATTTCTTTCTGACGCTTCGTCTGAGGACGAATCATGAAAAAATAAAAAATAGCGATCAATGCAACCATCATCAGAATGCTCGACATTCCACTCCCCGTTGCAGCTTGTAAAAAATTGATAACACTGTCATAATTTAGCTTTTAATAAAAAATTTATACTTGGATCCTAAAACCCGTACACAAATATATAACAAATTTCATTATTCTTTTGTTAGAACACCTTCTTTTTTAAGGTTATCGGCTATCGCATTCAATACACCGTTTACGAACTGCCCGCTCTTCGATGTACTATAAGCCTTTGCCAACTCGATATATTCGTTCAAAGTCACTCTTGTCGGTATCGAAGGGAATCTATGAAACTCGCTCAAAGCCACCATCATAATCACAATATCCATGAAAGCGACACGCTCGATCTCCCAATTTTGATGAAATTTTCTATATAATTGCGATATTCTCCCCCATGAATCAATGTATTCCTGAACAACTCTTTGGCAAATTCAGCATCGTCATCATCTTTAAACATCGGTAACAACGATTGCGGGCCTCCGCTTTCTTCACTAAATTGTTTGATCGTTTTTAAAACGAATGTCGTTATAATCTCCAAATCGTCATTCCAATATAAAGACTTTTGCTCCAACAATTCCGTCAACTCCTCGTCGGTACAGATCAAAGCCCTAAGGGCTTTTTTCCAGAACTCACAATCGTTTTCATAAGAATCGTCCGAAGAATCCATATATTCTTTATACAATTCACTCTTTACGATACGCTCCGAAAAGTCTCTCAGGAACTCCGGTTCATTGGTCCAAGTTACAGGTTTCTTCTCGTGGTAATCTTTATAGTCGTCACAATTCCTCAGCTGCTCGATAAACCGGTTATTAACGAAGCGCATATTGGGATTCTTCTCCTCGGGAGTCGCCAAGAATTTCATACGAGCAGCTTCCACCCTTGCAGCTTGCGTATCGGTCAATTCGACCATCAAAGTCAATAATAAATGATACAACTCGTAAGATTTTTCGAAACTGAAAAACAATTCTTTCTCAGCTTCCATAACAGTCTTGTCTTTCGTCAGAAAATACGAATAGGCTATTTGAACGACTTTGGAACGGATTAATATTCTATTAATCATAGTTTTAATGAACTAATTGAGCTTTTTACTTTTCTCGGTAACAAACTAATAAAACGATTGTACCGACAGACAAAAAATCTGCAAGCCGCACCATCATCATACAGAATAGTGCGGCTTGCAGGTATACTTTACAGACTATTATTCAATAGCCGATTTTTCTTTCTCGGGATTTTTATAATATACTTTACCCTCTATATATATTCTTGTGTAGCAATGAGAACCGGTTTCGGCAATTTCTCATAATAACGAGAGATCTCAATTTGTTCCCGATTTTCAAAAACCTCCTCCAAATTGTCGTTGCAAGAAGCGAATTCTTGAAGTTTCTTTTTCAAGATCGGTCTTCATCTCGACTGCAATTTGATTGGCTCTCTTGGCAATAATACAAACCGTTTCATAAATGTTTCCCGTGTCGGAAGACAACGCCACCATATCGCGTGTTACGGTGTTTGTCGGTGCATTTGTTTTCTTGTAATCCATTATTTTAAAGATTAATCTTTTACGTATTTATTCGCCACTTTAAAAAATATTCTCGGCTTCTTTTGAATATTCTCCCGAAGGATAATCGTTGATAAACGAATAGTATTCGTCGATGACATCGCGAAAACGCTCAGGTTTCTTTCTTCGATACTCTGTACCGCTTCTTGATATTTCGACTTCAAAATCAACATGGATAAAGTTTCCTTATATCGCGTATAGGGATATTCTTTCAAAGCGTTTTTGCGCCGTAATGATAGCCGATTGATAATTATTCCCCATATAATTACCCAAATTATAATATAGCTGGGCATTCAATAGCTCTTTATACACAAGTTTATCTTGTAACTCAAAAATAATATCCTGTGCCTGTTTAGCCCGTTCGCTATTCGGGAAATAATCGAGGAAACGCTGCATTTCATCGATTGCTCTATAAGTGCCTGTTTGATCCAATTTAGCCTCGGGAGAATCCAAATAATAACCATATCCGCAATAAAAACGGGCCAATTCGGTATATTCCCCTTTGGGATAATTTTTATAATACGCCTGAAAATATTCGCCAGACGTAATATAATCCTTATTCAAATAATAGCTCCGAGCCAATAAATACAACGACTCTTCTGCCCTATCCGTTCCTTTGAAAATTGCAACCAACTCTTCGAGCAAGGTCGCAGCCTGCATATATTTTTTCCGTTCAAACGCCTTCTTAGCATAGTCGTATTTCAGCTCATAATCAGTACTTTTCAGTATCTTATTATATTCGCCGCACGACACAAGGAGCAAAGCACAAACTATCGAACAGATTACTTTTTCTCATTATTAATTTATTTATCAGTTTGCAAAGTTAGAGATTTCACACGAATATAGAAAGGAAATAAGAGAAATTTAACGATGACCGGGACAAAGGCTCCTTATTTATCGGTAATAATAAAGTTTATATCGACCAACTTTTTTGTCAGCATCAGCAAATATATTATCTTTCATATTTTCACACCGGCCTTTATAAAAAACAGACAGGTGCGTTTTGTCCGGTTCTCTCGTTTTGTCTTATTATCTTCGTAGATACAAATAGGAGGAGGCTCGGCATAACCAAGTCAAAAATATGATTTCCGTTTGCCCCTACGCTCACCTTTCACTATCTTTGCACAGTAGCGAAATAGGATGCGGTTCGGCATAGCCCAATCGGAAATGTGATTTCCGTTTGTCTCTGCTCTCACCTTTCACTATCTTTGTATCTGAAAAACTATCAAACATAAAATGAATACGATAAAGAAACTTACCCGTCCCCGCAACGGCCGCATGTTAGGCGGCGTATGCGCAGGTATAGGTGAATATTTAGGTATAGACCCTACCGTGGTCCGTATCATCTGTGTACTGTTATCTATCGGGACAATAGGCCTCGCCCTGCTGGTTTATTTAGTCCTTTGTTTTGTAATCCCGGAATCTTATTAAAGAATCGATTTCAATGGACTTTAAACTCATTTCACCTTATCGTCCGACAGGGGACCAACCGGAGGCTATCGACGAGTTAAGTCGGGGAATACTCGACGGGACTCCCTCATCAGACTCTATTGGGTGTAACCGGGTCAGGAAAGACATTCACTATGGCGAATGTAATCGAGCGGGTCCAGAAGCCGACTCTCATTTTAAGCCACAACAAAACTCTGGCCGCACAATTATATAATGAGTTCAAAAGTTTTTTCCCCGAAAATGCAGTAGAATATTTCGTTTCATATTACGACTATTATCAACCGGAGGCTTATATACCCTCGACCGACACTTATATCGAAAAAAGGACTTAGCCATCAACGAAGAGATAGACCGGTTGCGTCTATCCACCACATCGGCCCTTCTTTCGGGTCGTAAGGACGTTATCGTGGTATCTTCGGTTTCATGCCTATACGGTATAGGGAATCCCGAGGACTTTCACAGCAATGTCATCGACATAAAAGTTGGCGACAATATCGGAAGGAACCGACTATTGCGACATTTCGTCGATTCGCTGTACTCCCGTAACGAGATAGAACTGAGCCGGGGTAATTTCAGAGTGAAGGGCGACACGGTAGACATTTATCTCGCCTATGACGACGTGATTGTCCGTATCGAGTTCTGGGGCGAAGAAATCGAGTCGATACGTACCATAGACCCTGCGACGGGAAACAGCACGGGGACATTCGATGCTTACAAAATTTTTCCGGCTAACCTATTCGTCACGACCAAAGAGCGAATAGACAAAGCTATCGGAGAGATAGAAATCGACCTCGGTAAACAAGTAGAATTTTTCAAATCTATCGGAAAAAACTTAGAAGCCAAACGGCTTTACGAACGGGTGACCTACGATGTGGAGATGATTCGGGAAATAGGCCACTGCTCGGGGATAGAAAACTATTCCCGATATTTCGACGGCCGAGAAGCGGGAACCAGACCTTTCTGCCTGCTCGATTATTTTCCCAAAGACTTCCTAACGATTATCGACGAGAGCCATGTGACCGTACCGCAAATCCGAGCGATGTACGGAGGCGACCGATCCCGCAAAATGAATTTAGTAGAATACGGATTCCGACTGCCTGCCGCCGTAGACAACCGGCCTTTGAAATTCGACGAATTCGAAGGATTGGCTCGGCAAATCATTTATGTAAGCGCCACTCCCGCCGATTATGAATTGGAAAAGAGCGAAGGTATCGTCGTCGAACAAGTTATCCGTCCGACGGGATTGCTCGACCCTATCATAGAGGTACGTCCCAGCCTGAACCAAATCGACGACTTATTAGAAGAGATACAACTAAGGATAGAACGCGACGAACGAGTTCTGGTAACGACCCTAACCAAACGTATGGCCGAGGAGCTGAACGCTTATCTCGCCAAGCTCGACATCAACTGTAATTATATACACTCCGATGTCGACACTCTCGATCGTATTAAAATTTTGGACGATTTACGAGCGGGTGTTTACGATGTGCTTATCGGGGTTAACCTCTTACGCGAAGGATTGATTTACCCGAAGTCTCGTTAGTGGCCATACTCGATGCCGATAAAGAAGGCTTCCTACGCTCGCATCGTTCGCTGACACAAACCGTAGGACGGGCCGCAAGAAACCTCAATGGGCGGGTAATCATGTATGCCGACCGAATCACCGAAAGCATGCAAAAAACCATAGACGAGACCAATAGAAGGAGAGAGAAACAGTTAGCTTACAACGAAGAAAACCATATCACTCCCCAAGCGATACAAAAAAGTCGAAGAGCTCGGTGCTCATATCGAATGCAGATACAAAACAACAGGCGCAACCGTCCAAAGCGACCAAACCGACAAAAGCGTACAGCGACGAATATCGGGAACATGTAGATATCGCCGCCGATCCTATCGTCAAATATATGTCGAAAGAACAGTTGCAAAAAGGCCATCGAACGTACTCGCAAACAGATGGTCGAAGCGGCAAAAAAAATGGATTTCATCGAAGCGGCACAATATCGGGACGAGCTTATAAAACTAGAAGATTTATATCAAAAAACAACCACGACTACCTGAATTTATGAAAAGTGATACTGAAATAGCCGACAGCACAGTCTTGGAAGAAATAGATACCATAGCCCGCAAAGCGGGTATTCCTGTCGAAAACTTATTCCACTACGGTCCTTATATAGCCAAAGTACCGCTCAAACTTATCGACGACCATAAAGCGAAAAAGAGCCACCTCATATTGGTAACCGCTATTACCGCAACCAAAGCCGGTGTGGGAAAAACGACCGTGAGCATAGGATTGGGCATGGGACTCAACCATATCGGTAAGAAAGCCATCATCGCTTTACGAGAGCCTTCGCTGGGTCCATGTTTCGGGATTAAGGGCGGAGCTACCGGCGGCGGGTACGCACAAGTACTACCTCCCGAAAGAATCAATCTGCACTTCACCGGAGATTTCCATGCCATTACGTCGGCTCACAACTTAATAGCCGCACAGTTGGACAACTATATTTTTCCAGAACCGAGCCGAGGGCAGTGGACTGAAAAACATACTTTGGAGGCGGGTAATGGACATGAACGACCGATCACTAAGGCAGATTGTGACCGGATTGGGGGGACTCAACAACGGGATTCCCACGGAAGCAGGATTCGACATTACTCCTGCATCGGAAATCATGGCGATTCTTTGTCTCTCGAAAGATATGGAAGACATGGAACAACGCATCGGCCGTATCGTCGTTGCACATCGTTATAATGGAGAGCCGTTCACGGTAAACGATTTGGGTATCACAGGCCCTGTGCTCGCCCTGTTACGCGATGCGATAGAACCTAATTTGGTGCAAACGACTGAACATAATCCTGTACTCGTACACGGAGGGCCGTTCGCCAACATTGCTCACGGCTGCAATTCGGCCATAGCCACCCGCATGGCTCTCACTTTCGGCGACTATGTCGTAACCGAAGCAGGCTTCGGAGCCGATTTGGGGGCCGAAAAATTCTTCAATATCAAATGCCGTCAAAGCGGACTTCGTCCCGATTTGACAGTCCTCGTAGCGACCACATTATCGCTGAAAATGCACGGAGGCGTTCCCGAAGCAGACATAACGAAACCGAATAGAGAGGGTATCGTTCAAGGATTCGCCAACCTCGATAAACACATCGAAAACCTGCAATCTTTCGGACAAACTGTATTGGTGGCTCTCAACCGTTTCACCAGCGATACTGATGAAGAAATAGAACTCATCATGCGCCATTGCGAACAAAAGGCATAAGATGCGTTGTGAACAACGCTTACACCGACGGCGGTATCGGGGCCGCCGATTTGGCACACGCCGTTGTCGAAGAGATAGAAAACAATCCGTCTCGTCCGTTACGTTTCACCTATAACGATAACGATTCCCCGACTGCAAAAATAGAAAAGATCGCACACACTATCTACGGTGCGGGAGAGGTCGTATTCAGTCAAAAAGCCGAGAAGAAGCTGAAACAAATTAAGAACTGGAACCTAAATCATTTACCGGTTTGTATCGCCAAAACCCAATATTCATTTTCAGCCGATCCGAAACGATACGGGTTGGTTAAAGATTTTCAATTCGCCATCAACGACATAGAATTAAATGCAGGTGCTGGCTTTATCGTAGCCATAGCCGGAGAGATGCTACGCATGCCGGGTCTCCCCAAGCACCCGCAAGCACATCAAATAAAAGTAGTAAACGGAAAGATCGAAGGGCTCTATTAACAAGAAAATGAAAGAATACCGATTACAAGATTGGTTACCGACCACCCGTAAGGAGATGGATTTACGAGGCTGGGATTACGTCGATGTAATCCTATTTTCGGGAGATGCTTATGTGGACCACCCCTCTTTCGGTGCTGCCGTGATCGGACGCACGCTCGAAGCCGAAGGATTGAGAGTGGCTATCGTTCCCCAACCTAATTGGCAAGACGATTTGCGGGATTTCAAAAAATTGGGTATCCCCCGGTTATTCTTCGGTATTTCGGCGGGAGCTATGGACTCGATGGTGAACCATTATACCGCAAACAAGAGATTGAGGAGCGACGATGCTTATACTCCCAATGGCCGGCATGGCATGAGGCCCGACTATCCTACAATCGTTTATAGCCGTATCTTAAAACGGTTATTCCCGGACACTCCGATTATCGTGGGGGGAATCGAAGCCTCTATGCGACGCCTGACTCACTACGACTACTGGCAAGACAAACTATTACCCGGCATTCTGGCTGACTGCCCGGCCGATTTGTTAATTTACGGAATGGGGAACGTCCCATTATCGAAATAGCCCGCCGGTTACAACAGGGTGAGAACATAAAACAGCTCGACGACATTCCACAAACAGCAAGCATGCAACCTCTTTCGAATATGCCTCGCGTTACGGAAGACGAAGGGAATATCGTCCTCGCATCACATGAAGAATGCCTACTCCACAAACGGAAGCAATCGGAAAATTTCAAGCACATCGAGGAAGAATCCAATAAATACCATGCTAAGCGACTTTGGCAAAGCGTGGGAGAGCGGGCAATTATGGTCAATCCTCCTTACCCGCCCATGACCGAAACGGAAATAGATGCCTCGTTCGACCTTCCTTATACCCGTATGCCCCACCCCAAATACAAAGGGAAAACAATTCCAGCATATGAAATGATAAAGTTTTCGGTCAATCTGCATAGAGGGTGTTTCGGCGGATGTGCATTCTGCACCATTTCGGCACATCAGGGCAAATTCATTGCCTCCCGTTCCAAAGAGTCCATTCTCAAAGAGGTAAAACAAATCATCGATATGCCCGACTTCAAAGGATATCTGAGCGATTTGGGAGGCCCCTCGGCAAACATGTACCGAATGCACGGGGGAAATGAAGAACTTTGCCGAAAGTGTAAACGGCCTTCCTGCTTGGCTCCTCAAATCTGCCCGAATCTCAATGCCGACCATTCGTCTTTACTGGATATATACCAAGCTGTCGATGCCCTACCCGGCATAAAAAAATCGTTTATCGGCAGCGGAGTACGGTACGACCTTTTGCTCCACCGCCACAAAGATAATGAGTTAAACCATTATACTCGGCTTTATACAGAGGAACTCATATCCCGTCACGTCTCCGGTCGACTGAAAGTAGCCCCGGAGCACACTTCGGACCGAGTTCTCAACATCATGCGCAAACCCTCGTTCTCTCTCTTCGAAGAATTCAAACTAATTTTCGAACGAATAAACAAGGAGAAAGGTCTGAACCAGCAAATTATCCCTTATTTCATATCGAGCCACCCGGGCTGTACAGAGGAAGATATGGCAGAATTGGCGGCTTTGACAAAACAAATGAATTTCAAATTGGAACAAGTACAGGATTTTACGCCTACTCCTATGACTCTGTCCACCGAAATTTATTATACAGGAATACACCCCTACACCGGTGAGAAAGTTTTCACAGCCCGAAAAACCGGAAGAGAAGTTAAACCAACGTAAATATTTCTTCTGGTATCTCCCCGAAAAGAGAAACGACATACAAAATTCACTCAAACGCATGCACAGAAACGATTTGGAGGAAAAACTATATGGGAACACCCCGTGGAGAAAAAACCGGCAAGAATCGTAGGTGAGACAAAGAGTAGACAAAAAAAGAGAAAAACCGAACAATAAATAAACTATAAACCGTTATTTATGAACAAACTAAATTGTATGATGATGGCAGGAACTTTATTGGTAACGGCCTGTCAGCCGACCGGAAAAACCGGAGACGTAATCGGCAAACAACCCGTAAAAGTCGAGAATGGAATCATGACCACAGAAGTGCTCATGGCATTCGGCAGAGTAAGCGGTCCCGTAGTTTCTCCTGACAAGAGTAAAATTTTGTATGGTGTCTCTTACGAAAATCTGGAACAGAACAAAAGTAACCGTGAGCTCTTCGTCATGGACATCGACGGACAAAACAAAAAGCAAATCACCTGTACTCCCGAATCGGAAGGTAATGCCGTATGGATCGACGGAGGCAAACAAATAGCATACCTGTCGGGAAAGAGCGGAGATTCACAATTATGGATTATGAATGCCGACGGTAGCAATGCCCGACAAATAAGCCACCATGAGAAAGGTGTCCACGGTTTTTTATTCTCGCCCGACGAGAAACATATACTTTTCATCGGCAACGTGAAATACAGCGAGAAAGCCTCGGACCTCTATCCCGACCTCGATAAGGCGACAGGACGTGTGATCGACGATTTAATGTACAAGCATTGGGACGAGTGGGTGGAAGAGATACCCCACCCTTATATCGCTTCATTCGACGGTAAACAGTTAACCGATATTACCGACATTATGGAAGGAGAGCCATACGAATCCCCCATGAAGCCATTCGGTGGTATCGAATCTTTCGCATGGACTCCCGACAGTAAAGCCGTCGCTTATACCAGCCGAAAGAAAACCGGTATGGAATATTCTTTATCGACAAATTCAGATATTTATCTGTATGACCTCTCCACCCAAGAAACCAAAAACCTTACCGAGGGTATGATGGGATACGATACTACACCGGCGTTCTCGCCCGATGGGAAATATCTGGCATGGGGCAGCATGGAACGCGAGGGTTACGAATCGGACAAAAATCGACTCTTCATCATGAACATGGAAACAGGAGAAAAAACAAGACCTGACCTCCGACTTCGATTACAGCACCGATGAATTGGCTTGGAGTCCCGACGGAAAATCTCTCTATATCCGTTCGGCCTATCAGGGAGAAATACACATTTTCAAAGTAGGGCTCGATAAAAAAATCGAACAAATCACGACCGGATATTACGATTATGCCTCATTGGCTCCCCGTAAACGACAACTGTTTGATCGCCATGCGCCACTCTCTGTCTCAGCCCGATGAAATTTATAGTATCGACCCGCAAAGCAAAGAAGTAAAGGAAATCTCTTTCGAGAATAAAAAAGATATTCTGGATCAAATCACTATGGGTAAAGTCGAAGAACGCTGGATAAAGACGACAGATAACAAAAAGATGCTTACGTGGATCGTTTATCCTCCCCATTTCGATCCTTCTAAAAAATACCCCGCTATCCTCTATTGTCAAGGCGGACCTCAACAACCGGTGAGCCAATTCTGGTCTTACCGTTGGAATCTGCAATTAATGGCTGCCAACGGATATATCGTTATCGCACCCAACCGTCGGGGTCTCTATGGATTCGGTCAAGAATGGCTCGAACAAATCAGCGGAGACTACGGTGGCCAAAACATGAAAGACTATTTCAGTGCGACCGATGAAATGAAAAAAGAACCGTTCATCGACGGCGACCACATGGGCGCAGTTGGCGCCAGCTACGGAGGATTCTCGGTCTATTGGCTGGCCGGACATCACCAAAAACGATTCAAAGCATTTATCGCCCACGCAGGTATCTATAACCTCGAACAACAATATGTAGAAACCGAAAGAAATGTGGTTTGCCAACTGGGATATGGGCGGAGCTCCGTGTGAGAAAAAGAATGCCACGGCACAACGTACGTTCGCTACATCGCCGCATAAATTCGTAGACCAATGGGATACCCCCCATACTCATCACTCACGGAGAATATGACTTCCGCATTCTTGCCTCGCAAGGTATGTCGGCGTTCAACGCAGCCAAACTCCGAGGAGTTCCGGCAGAAATGCTCATCTTCCCCGACGAAAGCCACTGGATTTTGAAGCCTCAGAACGGCGTACTATGGCAAAGAATTTTCTTCCGTTGGCTCGACCGTTGGTTGAAGCCGCAAGCTACAACTACCGACCAACAAAATGATCGAATTCGACAACATAACTTTCATTTATGACAACAAGCCTCTGATGCAACACTTCTCGTGTTGCATCAGCTCCGGCGAGAAAGTGGTGCTTTACGGACCTTCGGGACACGGTAAAAGCACCCTTCTTGCTTCGGTAGCCGGCTTTGTTTTACCAGACGAAGGCTCTATCCGTATAAACGGTAAAATCCTCGACAGCGCTGCCATACAACAAATACGACGGATAACCGCATGGTTGCCCCAAGAGTTCACTCTCCCGTTTGAAACAGTCGAAGAACTGATAGCAGCCCCTTTCAGGCTAAAAATAAACCAACCGTCGAGACCTACGAAAGAAACTGTCCTGAATCATTTCGCAAGACTCGGGTTGGAACCCGAACTGTATGGAAAACGCTCTATTGAAATATCGGGAGGACAGCGCCAGCGCATTATGCTGATGATAACGGCTTTGTTAAACAAAAAAATCGTTCTCTTGGACGAACCTACCTCGGCTCTCGATCCCGACTCTATTTCTCTTATCATCGATTACATTCACGCCATGCGGGAAACAACCGTAGTGATGGTGTCGCACGACACTCGCTTCATAGAGGCGTTCGACCGAAAAATATACATCGGAGATTGATTATGGAAACAATAAATATCGGATACGGACACATGGCTTTGGGATTTCTGTTATTGATAATCCCTACCTATTTTCTCTACCGTTACCGTACCGGTTTGGTAAAAGACACGCTCATCGCCGCGCTACGTATGACCGTACAACTCTTCCTCATCGGATTTTATCTCGAATACCTGTTTTTATGGGATAAACTGTGGATAAATCTGTTATGGATATTGCTCATGATAATCATAGCTTCATCGACCGCACTGAAACGAACCCACTTACCCGTAAGAACTTTATTCATGGCTGTTTCCGTTGCATTTCTCGTCTCACTACTCATCATAGACTTTTTATTTTTTAGGCTTAGTCGTTCGCCCGGAAAAAATCTTTACCGCCCGATATTTCATTCCCATCAGCGGTATGATTTTAGGCAATATGCTCTCGGCCAACGTTATCGCTCTCAATTCGTTTTACGGCTCTCTAAACAGAGAACGACAATTATACCTTTATCTGTTGGGGAACGGCGCATCTCCCAGCGAAGCCCTGACCCCCTTCATGCGTGAAGCCCTCATCAAATCGTTCAACCCCACGATCGCATCAATGGCAGTCATGGGACTTATCGCCCTTCCGGGAACTATGACCGGACAAATTTTAGGAGGCAGCAGCCCAAGCGTAGCCATCAAATATCAAATCATGCTAATGATAACCATCTTCGCCTCTTCGCTCATATCGGTTTTGCTCACCCTATGGATTTCCCGTAAGAAAACATTCGATAAATACGGAATGACGAAATTTAAACGACCATTTCCTCCCGGTTGCGTCTCAATCGAGCTTTGAACACATCGGGCTTATCATTGAGAATAAGCTCTTCGGGAAACTCGGTCTCCACCAACAGAGGATACAGCCATCTGTAATCGGCGATGGAAAAAAGAGATGTGGGCATCACTCCCCGAAATGACGGGTTGCTCATAGTGTTTGCACAAACGCAGGATTTCCAAATTATTTTCTCTCGCTTTTTCCTTATGGCGATATGGATTGAGAGAACTGTTGTTTATTTCCAACAACACCCCTGTTCTCTTTGGCAGCCAGCACTAACGGTTCAAAAAAACAGATCGGCCGTACCGTCACCGGGGTGACTGATAATGTCGATATGACCATTACGTATAGCACCTTCCACAGCCAATGTATTCTGCTCGACCGTTCCCGGCCGATAACACAGCGAATGAAGTCCGGCTATGCGAATATCCAGAAACTTAAAATATTCCTCTTCCAAGTCGAGAGAACCTTCATAATCGACTATATTTATCTCGGCGCCTAATAAGAGTTCCACCCCATACATCAATCGCGGGACCACCGGTAAATTCCTAAAATATATGGGTGAACAAGTTCCCGGAATGCCACCCGTGTGTTCTGTAATACCCAATATTTGCAGGCCTTTATCGGCCGCCGTGCGAACCATCTCCTGTAAAGTACTGAAAGCATGTCCGCTAGCAACCGTATGAGTATGTACATCGAGAAGAATTTTCATAACAAACAAAATTAAAGGATTTACAAAGGTACACGAAATCGGAGGGACGTGCAACTTTTGAATTTCAGAAACGGTCTTTTCCAAAAAGAAAGAAAAATTGTACCCTCCAAAAACGGCACAAACAAATTCACGAAAAGACTTATCTACCTTTATGCAGAAGAGGCTGCCCCATTTTTTTATCTTGGGACAGCCTCTTTCATGTTTCTATTTATTTCAAATCCGGCTCAAATTGCTTGCTCTATATTCCAGACAAAGGCCCGTAGACCAAGCTGGGGAGTAGCCTCGTCCATCTGATGCAGTTTTCCAACAGCGGCTCTACTTTACTATCCTCGACAACGGTTATAATGGCAGAACACATGGAAGGCCATGCATGACTGCCATAGTGGGGTTCCCCTGTTTTGGAACCACGTCCTCTCATCTGTTCGAAATAAGAGAACCCCCGACAAGAGAGTTTATCCAACAGTTCGATAATTCGCACATAGTGAGCTTGATCAAAAGTGATAAGAACAGATTTCATATCGAATTATATTTTTTAGTGTTCTGTTTTCCTTTTCCCAGAATCGGAAAAGGAAAACAGAACATTTTGATTTAGTTATTAGAATTTATCTTTACACCTTGAAGCAGTCGTTCGTGATGTTTCTTGCGTTTGCGCTTCACACCGACAGAGGCAAATACACAATAAAGTACAGGTATGAGAATCAATGTCAAAATCGTAGATACTGTCAAACCACCGATCACAGCCGTACCCATCGGCCTCCACATTTCAGAACCTTGCCCCGTACCGATAGCCATAGGAACCATACCTAAAATCGTAGTTAAAGTCGTCATGATTACAGGACGCAAACGAGAATGTCCACCTGTTACAACGGCTTCACGTATTCCCATACCTCTTTCCCGGTTCAACGATATATAGTCGATAAGCACGATACCATTTTTCACCACAATACCAATAAGCATTATCGCACCGATCAATGACATCACATTCAACGTATTGCCCGATATCCAAAGAGCCAAGAACACGCCCGAGAAAGCAAAAAGGCAACGAGAACATGATAATAAATGGATAAGTAAGCGACTCGAACTGTGCAGCCATTACTATGAATACCAAAATGATGATAAGATACATTAGCATAAACAGGTCGCTGAAAGAATCCTGTTGGTCTTCATAGGTACCCGACAATTCTATACTAACACCCGATGGCAGGCTCAACTTATCGATTTCTTTTTGAGCGGCGGCCACGACATCGCTCATCGCAGCTCCCGACAGAATAGCCGAAACCGTATTGATACGCTCACGGTCTTTACGGTCAATCGTCGGCGGGGCAAACCGCTCTACGACCGTTCCTAATTCTTTCACACGAACGCCTTTTCCCTGAGCATTATAAACGACAATATTTTCTATGTCTTCTATCGACGTACGATATTCGGGAGCATACATTACTTTAATATCATATTCCTCTCCTTCCTCACGGAACTGGGAAGCCGTAGCTCCATTAATACGATTTCTTAAATAAGTAGCAGCTGTCGCCAAGTTAAGACCATTAAGAGCCAATTTCTCCCGGTCGAAATCTACTTGATACTCAGGTTGATAATCGGCACGACTAATACGAACCTCGCTAACACCCTTTATATCCCGGAGTAAAGCAGAGAGCTGAGCCGCTACACTATCGGTCTCTTCGAACGAATAACCATAGATTTCGTAATCAAGCATGGTCTCACCACCCATAGCCGACATACCACCACCTAAATTCACTTGCGATTTCTTAATTTCGGGATATCCCGCCAAATCTTTACGCATCAAATCACAAATCTCCGACAGTGTTCTCTTCCGTTCTCCCGGATCACTCAAACTGATATTAAAGGTCAAAAATATGAGAACCGTTATCGGTCATCGAAGCATAGGTATTGTCTGTACTGGCTTGTCCTGCCGTAAAGTTACAAACTTCAATTTCGGGATATTGTTCCATCCATTGATTATACAACCGCATACCTATCTCTTTGGAAATTTCAGTACGCGTTCCAATAGGTAATTCCACGATTACCCCTATACGCCCATTATCCTGAGTAGGCATAAACTCCGTTCCCACGAACCGAACCAAGAATAAACTGAGAACAAAAGAAAGACATACACGAAACAATAACTATCGTGCGGTGTCCTACCGCCCAATGCAACAGACGCGCATAGGCATTGTCGAAACTGTCCAATCCTTTCTCAATGGGACCGTAAAGTATCTTGAAAGCCTTAGATTGTTTCGGTTGCAACTTCAACATAAGGCTATACGAGAACAAAGCATGGGAGTCAAGGCCAAAGCGCACACGATAGAAATAACCATAATGATGGTTACCATCCAACCTAATTGTTGGAAAAGAACTCCGGTCATACCTGTCACCAATGTCAATGGGAAGAACACGGCGATAAGCGTCAACGTAGATGCCACCACAGAAAGTCCCACTTCATTCGTTCCATGAACGGCGGCCTGCATCGGCTCACTTCCCCGCTCGATATGATTCGTCACATTTTCAAGTACCACAATAGCATCATCGACCACCATACCGATAGCGATCGAAAGAGAAGAAAGAGAGATGATATTCAACGAATTTCCCGTAGCCGCCAAATAAATGAACGATGCTACCAAAGATATAGGTATGGTAATGACGATGATAACAGTAGCTTCCACCGACCCAAAAACAGGAATACCACAATCGACACAAAGAGTAATGCCAAAATAACGGTTTCGAACAACGTATCAATCGTGTTCCGAATATTATCCGAAGTATCGACAATCACACCCAATTTAACATCGCTCGGCAAATTTTTCTGTAATCTAGGCAGTGCTTCCATAACAGCATTGGAGATTTCCACAGAGTTCGCCCCCGACTGTTTCTGGACGATAATCATCGCCCCTTGTACCCATTGTTATAGGTTTCTTGCGCCCGCTCTTCGACTGAATCGTGTACGACGGCGACATCTCTTAAATAGATTGTCTTTCCACCGAAATTACCGACTACGATATCGTTCATTTGCATGGCGTCGCTAAACTCCCCTTGCACACGCAATGAATAAGTTTCCGAACCGACATCAAACGTACCTCCCGGTATATTCCTGTTTTCAGCGCCAATAACCGACGAAATAGCTTCGATACTGAGATTATAGGCTTCGAGTTTGACCGGATCCACATAGACTTGTATTTCTCTTTCGGGAGCACCGCTGATAGAGACAGAACCGACTCCACTGATACGCGCCAAAGGACTGGCGACGTTATCATCGAGGATTCTATACAGTGCCGGCATACTTTCATTCGCCTGAACAGAAAGCAGCACAATGGGAATCATATCGGAACTAAATTTGAAAATAATGGGATTTTCCGCCTCATCGGGCAGCTCCGATTTTACCATATCCAATTTATCACGCACATCGTTCGTCAGTACATCTATATCTTCACCGAACTCAAATTCAAGGGTAATCAACGATATATTTTCTTTCGACTCCGAAGTAATGTGCTTCAAATCGCTCACCGCATTCAGCGCATTCTCCAACGGACGAGTAAGGTTATTCTCTATATCGGCAGCACTGGCTCCGGGATACGCTGTCATGACCATAATCGTATTGGTCTCAATATCGGGATAGAGGTCAATAGGCAGCTTTGTAAGGGAAAAGATACCCAAGATAGCCACTGCGACAAAGCACAATGACGTCATAATTGGCTTCTTTACCGAACCTTCATATAGACTCATATAATTTTTCTTTAATGTGTGAATAGTTTAATTAGGTATCTTAAAATCACTCTGCAATTTTCACAGCGGCTCCATCTTTCAATCTGGATTGACCGGCGATTACGACTTCGGCTCCATTTCTACACCAGAAATCAATTCATAAGTTTTGTCTATATGACGCCCTAACTGAACTTGATTAAAGGAAACCTTTCCATCTTTATACACGTAAACGAATCTGTCCCCAGAACCCGAACGTTTTACAACAGCCTGATCGGGTACTACGACACGATTGACATTCCCGAAATCGATATTTACGCGGGCAAACATTCCCGGACGAATGCGACTATCGGTATTGGGTATATTGATCTCGGTCACAAATGTACGGGTAGCAGGATCTATCGTAGGATGTATCAACGATACTTTTCCTTTGAAAACTTCATCGCCATATACCTCGACATTTACATCGACCGACATACCTATTTTGACTTTCGTGAAATCACTCTCCGATACATTGACCAATACTTTTACAGGCTGTATCTGCATCACCGTTAAAATAGCCCCACTGGCCATATCGCCATTATCAAAATTACGAGCAGTCACCACTCCGTTTACAGGACTAACCAAAACCGTATTTTCATCTAAATTTCCATAAGCGGTCTTGGTCGTCTCATATTGCGTACGCAACTGATCTACTTGCTGCTGAGAAGCACCGCCTACGGCAAAAAGCTCCTTTACACGGTTATACTCCAACTCCAAATTGTCCAACTGTAACTTCTGCTGAGCTAAATTGGCTTGATCCAAATCTACTAATTTTTGTCCGGCATAGACTTTATCACCGACTTCTACATATATTTTTTTGATACGATTGGGAACAGACGAACTAATCGAATTACGCTTATAGGGTTCTACCGTAGCTGTATATGAAACGACCTGCGGAACAGCCTGCTCCATAACCTTAGCAATTTTCACAAGTTGAACAGTTTCTTCCTCAACTTGTTCGCTAGTCTCCCTTCTGTCCAGAACAAGCGACGAACGACAAGGCCGCACAAACAGCCATTACGTTGAAAAAATGATTTCTTTTCATATGTTTATTTTCTTATATTATTCTATGAATGTATTACTTATCTTGGCTTTTCACTTGTTTATATTGTTCCAAATCGGTATTACCCAACAGCAATTGCAAATCGGATTTTGCCGCTAAGAAATCGTATATGGCTTGATTATACGAGAGACGAGAGTTCGTCAAAGCCAAATCGGCATCGTTAAGCTCTACAAAAGTAGCGGAACCAATCTCGAAACTTTTTTGCATGATGGAATATGCTTTCTCGGCTTGTCGAACACCTTCCTTATTGGAAGCAATCTGTTTTATAGATTTCTGGATATTATCCATCGACATTTGCACTTGCATCGAAAGAGAGTTTACCAAGTTATCTCGTTGTAGTCCCAACTGCAAGACATTCGATTTAGCTTGTTTTATTTTAAAGTGACGAGCCCCTCCTTGAAAAATCGGCAGCGATAAAGAAAGTCCGACCGTAGAATAAGGATTCCACCGGAAATCATCAAACATACCGCCATAACTCATCGATATCCAGTTGTAATTAGCTGTCGCCGACAATGTAGGAAACCAAGCCATGCGTTGTACATCGACTGCCTTTTTCAAATAGGCCGTTTGCAAATCCAATTTACGCAAATCGGTATTTTGTTCAAGCGAGGTATTGATATTCAAAGTCTCCTCATACATGGATGCCTCATAATCGTCTAATTTGTCGGTCACTTCTATATCAACCGTCATATCCATACCCATCAGAACCTTCAATTGAAGTTTACTCAATTTGACGCTGTTCTCGGTTTGCAATAATGTAGGTTCGAGATTACGGACTTGCACCTCGGCCCTTAACACATCGTACTCCGAAGCTGTTCCCTGTTCAAACTTATTCTTGTAATCCCTTGCATTTAACTTGGCATTGTCATAACTCATTTTGATAACTTCATAGGAGTTTTGCGCCAACAACAGACTATAATATGCTTTTCTCTACTTGATTAACCAAAACTCAACCGAGAGGAACGGGCTGCTTCTACCGCTTGTTCGACATCGGCACTCGACAATTGAACGCTTTTCCACAATTGAGGGGCGATAATCGGTAACGAAGCACTAAACCCTACCGAATAAGTATTATCTGTCCCGACTTTCATTCCTGTTTCACCGGAAGAAGAGGAAGCTCCTCCTGTCTGCGGAACCTGAAATTGGGGTGAAGCTGACTTATCGTATTGTATATAGGAGTAAACATGGCACTCATATCGAATGCTTCTGAATCCATATACATGGTTTGTTTCTCTATCGTACGACTATATGATGCAGAACCGTCTATACGAGGGAATAATCCTGCGATAGTTTTCTTTTGAATAATCTTTTTTTCTATCTCCACATCGGCAACCTTAATCGTTTGGATTCTCATTGAGCGCTATACCGATAGCTGTTTTCAAAATCGAGAGTTACCGATTGAACTTTCTGTTCCTGAGCCCAAGATATTCCGGGGAAAAGGAACAGCTTATCAACATAGCACCGACTCGGTGCATGATCGTCATTTTGTTCATACGTCTTTTTCATCATTAAAGTTTTTACCATCTTTTTATCTATTCTCCTCAAAAAATTCATCTGTATATTTTACTCCCCTCCGGAGTAGCTATTCCTCGAATAAAGCTCTTAAATATCGTTTCAAAAATCTCGGTAAAAGTATATTTAGAATTAAATATTTGGTCCGATTTTTTTAAAAGTTCAAATTGAAAAGTCAATAGCGTCGCTACAATCTCCATATTGATATCGGCTCGTATCACACCTTCGCCTACACCTTCTTTCAATAAATCGACCATAGCTTGTTTATGGCACTCCTTGTCATTCTCGTACTTATCATTAACCCTCGGATAATGCCGTTTCATATCCACAAAAAACATGGGACTCGTATTCCGCATGAAACGAAGAATATCTTCATAAACATTCAACAACAAATCGATTACATTCTTTCGATTGGTTAAATACACCTCTAACCGAGCCCTTTTTTCCATTTCCTGATTTTCCAAACAAGCCAATAACAACTCGTTCTTTTCCTTGAAGTTCTCATAGAGAGTCCGTTTCGAAATACCCAATTGAGAAGCAATCATATCCATCGTAACAGATTTAATTCCATTACAGAAAAACATACGGGTCGCCTGCTTGATAATTCGCTGTTGTAACTCTGTATTCATAATAATTATCTCATTACCGCGGCAAATGTACAGAAAACTTTGAAAACTAAAATAGTTTTCAAATCTTAATTATGTACTATTTCGTTAATAAAAACAAACGCTATTAGACTTAGGCTATCCAGAAAGTATATAATTATATAATAATCAAATATTTATATATTTAAAATAGGGAAAAGAGAATAGGCATTTATAAAAAAGAAACCCCGGTTATTTTTTAACCGGGGTTTCTTTCAGTCTACTTTTCTACTTTATTTTCTTCTCCATAGGTAGCAATTATACCCATTTTCGAATCTTCTATAAAAGATAGAATATAATCAATTTCGGGACTTGGCTCCACCACTTCTTTAATACGAAGCACTGCATTTTCAAGACTAGTACCCGACTGATATATTTGTCGATAAGCCAAAGCGATATTCTCGATAGTAGCCTCACTGAATCCTCGCCGTCTAAGAATAAATGCATTTATTCCCTTTGTATGTAATAGGATTATGTGCCGCTAAAATATAAGGAGGTATATCTTTGCCCGTACGACAACCGCTTTTCACCAAAGTCCAGCTACCTACCCGACAGCGCTCTTTCACGATTACACGTCCGGCGAGAATTGCTTTACTATGAATATGACACTCTCCCGAGAGGTCGCAATCGATACCTAAAATGCAATCGTCGTCCACACGGCAGTCGTGTCCGATACGTGTTCCTTTCAACAGACAAATTCTATTTCCAATGACAGTTTCTCCTTCGGGAGTCGTAGCTCTATTGATGATAACATATTCTCGAATCATATTATCGTCCCCGATAGACAACCGGGTAGCATCGCCTTTATAATGGAAATCCTGCGGCTCGGCGCCCAAAATAGCACCTTGAAAAACCCGATTGTTTTTCCCATGACAGTTCCCGCCAAAACACTGGCGTATGGATATATCCACACAATTGTCTCCAATGACAACATCTTTATCGATATAAGCAAAGGGGTGAATCGTCACATTGTTCCCAATCACCGCTTTGGAATCGACGTACGCTAACGGACTAATCATAGTATATTATTTTTAATTTTTACTTCGTATTTTCCTCTATTTCCCGTCCTCCGCCTAAGGCATGATACAAACTGACGACAGCGACCATGCATTGATACGAATCGGAAATCTGGGACAACTGGGCATTCAACAACGACTGTTGAGCCGTAAGGACTTCGAGATAGGTCGAAGTACCCAGCTTCATCAACGACTCGGTAGCTTCAACAGCTCTTTCCAAAGAAGCAACCTGCTGATTTCTATTTACAAGAGTTTCCTTTGTCGTTTGAATTTGATAAAGAGCATTGCTTACCTCTTTTCCTGCATTAAGGATTGTCTGCTGGAAATTAATAGCAGCCATCTTCTGCTGAGCTTTGGCAGCTTTCAGATTCGCGACATTACTGCCATGATTGAATATCGGTTGTACCAACGATGCAGCCGCAGACAGCAACACTTTTCCGGGATTAACGATCATGCTCCCGGCAGAGTTGGTCCATCCGGCAGATCCCGAAATTACCAAGTTGGGATAAAAGGCAGACCGCGCTATATTCGTAGTATAATATGCCGCAGCCAACGAGAGCTCTGCCGACCGTACATCGGGACGATTGGAATAATTGAACCGGGACTCCCACTTGTAACATTTCGGGGAGTTTCTGGTCTTCAAACGTTCCTCTCTCGATCGACTGAGGCGCTTGATAAAGCAATGTGGACAAACTGTTTTCCGCTTCTCTTATCTGTTGCCGCAAAGCCGGTATCGAAGCCGCAATCATATAGCTATTCGCTTCACTTTGCGCTACCGCAGCTTCATTTGTCATGCCTCCAATCTTCATCGCTTTTATCGTCTCCACGCTCTTTTCCCACAACAAAGCGGTCTCTTCCGTAACAGCGAGTTGCTTATCGAGCATCAACAAGGTGTAATAACCATTAGCTATGGTAGCGATAATCTGTGTACGAACCGCTTGTTCATACGCTTCGCTTTGCATTAATACAGCTTTTGCATTGCGTTTTGAATTCAGCACTCTTCCAAATATATCGATCTCCCCAACTTGCCGTAACCGGCGCATTGTAAGTCCATGAGGCTTTGCTACCATCAAAACTACTTTACACCGCCTTGCGGAGTCAAATTCAACGTTGGCAAAAACGCCAAGCGAGCGGCATTGAAACTAGCCTGAGCCGCTTCTACTTGTAACATGGCACTTTGCAGATCGCTATTTTTTTTCTAATCCAATGCGTATGAGATTCTGCAATATCGTGTCGGTAAAGACTTCTTCCCACGGCAAATTCCCCATATTCAAAGGAATCTGCCGCAAGGGTATCGCCTGCCGCAACAGTATCTCGGAACAAGCCTTCTACATCGACATCGGGTCGATGATATTTATTATATATGTGGCAGCTATTAAACATAGTGAGCATAGCCAAACCACACACGGTATATAAAAAGAATTCGTTTCATATATTCTCTGTTTTATAGAGTTACCTCAAATTTATTTGGAATATTGTTCAATCTCCGAAATAACCTCCGAATTATCAAGATCGTTCCATTTAAGAGGTTTAATCTTTTCTTGAATAATCTGGAAGACAACGAACAAAGCCGGAACAATAAATATCTGACATATCATACCGATGAGCATACCTCCCACGGCTCCGGCTCCCCAGAGTGCCGTTACCGTTAGCACCTACTCCACTGGCAAACATCATAGGCAACAAACCGATAACCATCGCCAATGACGTCATCAAGATAGGACGCAGACGAGCTGCCGCTCCATCGATGGCCGCATTGATAATAGGCATACCCGTACGACGACGATCCAACGCAAACTCTACGATAAGAATCGCATTCTTCGCCAACAAACCGATAAGCATAATCAAAGCGATTTGCAAATAGATATTATTCTCGACTCCCATCATCAATGCAAATATAAAGCTACCGGCCAATCCAAACGGTATCGAGAGGATTACCGAAAGCGGCAAAATGTAACTTTCGTATTGAGCACTTAACAACAGGTAAACAAATACCAAGCACAACATAAAGATAATAGCTGTCGTACCACTGCTCGAACCCTGCTCTTCACGGGTCATACCCGAGAACTCATATCCATAACCTACCGGCAATGTTTCGGCGGCGACTTCCTCGATAGCTTTAATAGCTTCACCAGAACTATAGCCGTCAGCCGGATTACCGTTAATAGTCATAGCCGTAAACATATTGAAACGCTTGATATTATCGGGACCATATACCTTTTTCAAGGTAATGAAATTGGTAATCGGAGCCATCTCGGAACCATTACGAATTTTTATGTTGTTCAGACTTTCGGGATTGGCCCGAGCACTCGGTTCTGCTTGTATCATGACACGGTACAATTTACCGAAACGGTTAAAGTTAGAAGAGTACATACCTCCCAAATAACCTTGTAGAGCCGCCAGCACATCGCTCGGGCTAATACCGGCCTGTTTACATTTGGCGACATCGACATCGACCATATACTGCGGGAACGAAGGATTAAATGTCGTCGAGGCCATCGCTATCTCCGGTCGCTTCATCAGCTCAGCTAAGAAATTTTGAGCGACTTCATAAAAATGATCCAGCGAACCACCGGTCTTGTCCTGCAAGTTCAACTCGAAACCATTACTGATACTGTACCCCCGGAATCATAGGCGGAGCAAAACACAATACACGGGCATCCTTTATTTCCGTAGCGAACTTCATATAAAGAGTCCCGATTACAGAATTGGCATCCATACCTTTTCCGGTACGTTCGTCCCAATTTTTCAATTTCACGATAAAGAGCCATAGGTATTCCCTTGTCCACCGATAAAACTGAATCCTAAAATTTGTGTACGACTTTTTTACCGCCGGATGAGTAGCGATAATACTATCTACCTCCATAAGAATTTTCTCCGTACGTTCCTGAGAAGTTCCCGGCTGCAAATCGGCTGTAATCATTATCGTACCTGTATCTTCATTCGGAACAAGCCCCGTAGGAGTAATGTTCATTAAAATAACCAAGACAATAACTCCTACGATAACTCCCGCAAACGAAAGTTTTTTATGATGGACAAAATGGGTAACCCCATTTTTATATTTGGAGAGCATCGTGTTGTATGCTGCATTAAACGCTATATGAAAACGATCGATAAACGATGTTTTTTTATTTTCATGTCCGTCTTTATTGTGAGGTTTCAATAAAATAGCACACAAAGCCGGACTCAGCGTCAAGGCGTTGATCGCCGAGAAACCAATGGCAAATGCCATCGTGAGACCGAACTGCCGATAGAATGTTCCCGAAGTTCCCGGCATGAAACTTACCGGAATAAACACCGACATCATCACCAACGTAATCGAAATGATAGCGCCAGAAAGCTCGCGCATGGCATCGATAGATGCTTTACGGGGTGACTTATATCCTTGATCCAACTTAGCATGGACTCCCTCGACGACCACTATGGCATCATCGACCACAATCGCAATGGCAAGAACCAATGCACAAAGAGTCAACAAGTTCAAACTAAATCCCATCAAATACAAGGCAAAAGAACGTACCGATCAACGACACCGGAATAGCGATAGCGGGAATCAACGTCGAACGGAAATCTTGCAAGAAGACATACACTACAAAGAACACCAAAATAAAGGCTTCGATAAGGGTCTTGATTACCTCGTGAATCGAAGCAAACAGGAAGTCGTTAGCATTCAAAGTCGTTTCGATTTCCATTCCGGGGGAAGGTCTTTCTTTATATCTTCCAACAAATTTGTAATATCGCCGATAATTGCAGTGGCATTGGATCCGGCAGCCTGATAGACCATCGCACTTACCGCATTATGCCCGTTCTGGAAATTTTTTAAAACCCATAGGTCAACCGACCTAATTCAATATCGGCAACATCTTTCAAGTACAAAATTTGCCCATCGTCGTTTGCTCGTATCACCATATTACCAAACTCCTCAGGGGTTTGTAAACGGCCTTTATAGGTCAAAACGTATTGGAACGATTGATTTCCCTGATCTCCGAACTGACCGGGAGCGGCTTCGATATTCTGCTCAGCTAAAATACCTGCAATATCCGCCGGCATCAAACCATATTGCGCCATAACATCGGGTTTCAACCAAATACGCATAGAATAGTCTGTCGCCATAACATCGGCAGCACCGACACCAGATACACGCTGAATTAAGGGGAGGACATTAATTTTTGCATAATTTTCAAGGAACTCCAAGCTGTACCGGTCGTCGGGACTGAACAGAGAGAATACCATCAACATACTCGTCTGACGTTTTTCGGTAATCACACCCACCCGCGTTACTTCTGCCGGCAACAGATTTTGAGCCTTAGCGACCCTGTTCTGCACATTCACGGCAGCCATATCGGGATCGGTTCCTTGCTTAAAATATACGTTGATCGACGCCGATCCTGTATTGGTTGCCGTAGAAGTCATGTATAGCATGTTTTCCACACCATTTATGGACTCTTCCAACGGAGCTATAACACTATTCAATATGGTTTGAGCGTTAGCACCTGTATAAGTTGTCGAAACTTGTATGGTAGGAGGGGCAATATCTGGATATTGCGTAATCGGTAAAAATACAAGTCCTATAACACCCAGTATGACCATAAAAATGGAAATAACGGTCGATAATACCGGGCGGTTGATAAATCTATCTAACTTCATAATCTTTTATCTATTTGAAGTTCTTGTTATTGATTATTTTGCGAACCGGCAGCCTTAATAGTCATGCCGTCCTTCAAAGTATTGACACCTTCTGTCACGATACGATCCCCGGCTTTCAATCCCGAAGTTACCATATACTCTTTTCCGTTGTCGATCGATGCAATGGTTATTTCGGTAGAAGTCACCGTAGAGTCGTCATTTAAAAACATAAACAAATTTCTTATCTTGAATTTCGTAAGTAGCTTTTTGCGGAACCAAAATAGCATGGTCGTTTTTCATAGGAATCATGATAACGCCCGAACCTCCGCTACGCAACAACCTATTCGGATTTTCAAAAGTAGCACGCATATTCGAGGAGCCTGTCTGCGTATCTATAATTCCACTGACTGTTTCGATCCGTCCTTTCAACGGGTATATACTACCATCGGAAAGTTTCAACGATACAGTCGGAAGTTTTTGCAAAAAATTCTCAGCACCGTATTGTGCCACCAATTCCAAAATTTGCCGCTCGGTCATCGAAAAGTAAACATACATCTCGGAATTATCCGAAACAGTGGTAAGCGGAGTGGCCGAAGACGGCGACACCAAACTCCCCACACGGAAAGGAATCTCCCCCACTACTCCATCGAGCGGACTGATAACTCGCGTATAGGAATCGTTATTACGGGCATTTACCAATTGGGCTTCCGCCTGAGCCAACTGGGCCTTAGCCGAAGCATAAGAGTTTTCGGCCATTTGCAAATCATATTCGCTGATGATGTCTCGTCTCTGCAACTCCCTGTTTGTTTTCTGCCGTAAGGCGAGCGGTTTCGGTACTGGCTTTCGCTACCTCTACATTAGTCTCAGCGACTTTCAATGCAGCTTTGTACGGGACTGTATCGATAACGAAAAGAACTTGACCTTTTTCTTACGACAGACCCCTCATCGACTCTCAAATCTGTAATAAAGCCACTAACATTCGGACGTATCTCGATATCCCGCTTACCCTTAATTGCAGCAGGGTAATTGCTATACCACTCCATCGAATCGGGCTGTAATGTCATTACGGCATATTCGCGAACCATTCCGCTTCCATTCTGGGCATTTTTTCCTCCACAGGAAAATAAAAAAATACAAAGCATCGCACCTGCGATAGGCTGAATAAAATTTTTAGTCAATTTCATAAGCAACAAAAAATTATTTTCAACGTTGATATTCCAAGTCGAGTTAAAATTTTATATTAAAAATTATTAAACACAACTTATTGATAAATTTAATCAATACCTACATAAAACCTTTATAACCCCTATAAACAGGGATTTTTCAAACACATTTCGAATGCTACAAATTTAGGCATAAACTCTGTATAATAGCTGGAAAGAATGAAAAAATAAAATAAATAAAAATTATATCCTTCATTCTATTACAAATTCTCTTTCAGAGATTTTATTTCGGCTGCAAATATAAATCCATCTTTACATACAAATGAGTCCTTTTATCCCCCTATTCAGGTCTATTTTTCTCATTCAAGATTATTTACAAGACAATTAGACTATTTTTGCTCCGAAAAAATAAAAATATTTATGACCATTCACATAACCGATATTCCCAACGAGAGCTTCAATCATTACAAACATGTTTTACATGTCGATAACGAGTTCGCTTTGATAGAGATTAATAAAGATAATATTTCGGATTTATCAAAATTCAACTATCCTTACAAAGCAGAAGCATTCACATTATGTATTGTCTTGAAAGGTTGGGTTAAAGGGAAAAATAAATTCCATAGAGTATAACGCAATCGCTCCTTGCGTAATCAGCATTTATCCCAATCAAATTTTACAACACGATAGTAACAGCGAAGATTTTTATATCATTTGCATTGCTTTTTACCAAAAACTTCGCCAGCAATATCGCATCGTATTCCAAAAATGAAATTTTATTATTAAGGTTCCCCGGCAGGACAATATATCTCATCATTTATCTCAGGAAACTTTAACTGCATTATTGGACTATTGTGCTTACATAAAAAAGATAATAGCCGATACTGATAATCCTTTCCGAATAAAATCGATACAACACCTTACCGTAGCACTTTTCTATTCGACAGTTTGGAAACAAATAAGTTCTTACAAAAAACGAAAAGACAAGAGCCGACTATATTACCTACGAATTCTTAGATTTGGTAGAAAAAAATTTCAAAAATATAGACAGTTGAATTTCTATGCCGACAAGCTATGTATTACAGCCAAATATTTATCTACAACCGTAAAAAATAATAGCGGCATATCGGCTAGCGAATGGATAAAGAGGTATGTCATTTTGGAGGCACAAAGATTACTCAAAAATTCCAGCATGACGATTCAGCAAATCAGCAATGAACTGAACTTTCCCTCACAAACTTTTTTTCAGTAAATATTTTAAACATCAAATCGGATTATCACCCAAAGAATATCGAAAGAGCTGATTCCCCTTGTAAAACTTTTATTTTTAAAGAAATGTTTTTCTTAACATAAGAGATGAGATAAATTTGCTACATTTGTACTCGATATGCTTACAAATTAAAAGTTATTTAACTTTTTGGGAATACAAATTAAACAGATAAACCACTAAATAGTATACTTATGTCAAAAGTTTCAAAAAAGAAGATGCCTTTTAAAATATCACAGTGAAGGTAAAGCTGGAAAAATAGAAGTAATTCCTACCAAACCTTATAGTACACAACGAGACCTATCCCTAGCCTATACTCCGGGAGTAGCAGAACCGTGTCTTGAAATAGAACAAGATGCAGAAAAAGGCGTATGAATACACAGCCAAAGGTAATTTGGTAGCAGTCATTTCCAATGGGACGGCTGTATTGGGTTTAGGCGACATCGGTGCTTTGGCCGGAAAGCCCGTCATGGAAGGGAAAGGCTTGCTATTCAAGATATTCGCAGGTATCGACGTATTCGATATTGAGGTCAATGAAAAGACCCTGACAAATTTATTGCCGCAGTAAAAGCCATATCCCCCACTTTCGGAGGTATAAATTTGGAAGATATAAAAGCTCCCGAGTGTTTCGAAATAGAAACCCGATTAAAAGAGGAACTAAATATCCCCGTTATGCACGACGATCAGCACGGAACAGCGATTATTTCCGGGGCCGGACTTTTAAATGCTCTCGATATACAAGGGAAAAAAAATAGAAGAGGCGAAACTCGTCGTTAACGGCGCCGGAGCCGCAGCCAGCTCTTGTACGAAATTATACATGGGATTGGGCATTAAAAAAGAGAACATCGTCATGGTGGACAGCAAAGGGGTCATCAGCACCAGCCGCACCGATTTGTCGCCGGCAAAAAAGCAATTCGCCACCGAACGAACCGATATAAAGACCTTAGCCGATGCCATGCGCGGAGCGGATATTTTCTGGGACTTTCCGTGGCCGATGTCTTGACAACAGAAATGGTACAATCCATGAATGAAAAGCCCATCGTATTCGCATTGGCCAATCCTAATCCCGAAATATCTTACGATAAAGCAATGGCTTCTCGCAAAGATTTGATATTCGCTACCGGTCGGTCGGACTATCCCAACCAAATAAATAATGTATTGGGATTCCCTTACATTTTCAGAGGAGCTCTCGATGTTCGCGCTACCGCCATTAACGAAGAGATGAAACTGGCCGCTACGTATGCCATTGCCAAACTAACCAAAGAACCTGTACCCGATGTTGTCAACTCGGCCTATGGAATAAAGAGACTTTCGTTCGGTCCCGAATATATTATCCCCAAAGCTCTCGACCCCAGACTATTGACCGCAGTAGCCCCCGCAGTCGCCAAAGCAGCGATGGACTCTGGTGTCGCCCAGCATCACATCACCGACTGGGATGCCTACAATGACCGGCTGAAAAAGCTGATGGGATATGACAACAAGATGTTACGGGAATTTACCGAAATGGCCCGCAAAGAACCCAAACGTGTCGTGTTTGCCGAAGCCAATCATGCCAATATGTTACAAGCGGCTTCTACGGCAATGAAAGAGGGTATTTGCAAACCTATTTTATTAGGGAACGATGAGTTAATAGGGAAGTTGGCAGAGTCCATAGGTGTAGATTTATCGGGCATGCAAATTATCAATTTGAGGCATCCGAACGAAGAAGACCGCCGTATCCGCTACGCACAGCTTCTTACAGAAAAGAGACAACGCGAGGGTATGACCTACGCCGAAGCTCATGAAAAGATGTTCGACCGCAATTACTTCGGTATGATGATGGTCGAAGCCGGAGAAGCCGACGCCTTCATCACAGGCACATACTCCAAGTATGCAGAGACTATACAGATTGCGAAAGAGGTTATCGGTATACGCGAAGGATACAAACATTTCGGAGCCATGCACATCATGAACACCAAGTGCGGGACTTATTTCCTCGCCGATACACTCATCAATCGGAAACCGACTACCGAAACATTAATCGACATTGCAAAATTGTCCTATGACTCTGTAAGGTTTTTTGCCAAAGATCCTGTTATCGCTATGGTATCCTATTCTAACTTCGGGTCGGATAATCAAGGAAGTCCCCTAAGAGTACACGAAGCCATTAAAATTTTACACGAACAATATCCCGAAATCATCATCGACGGAGAAATGCAAATGAACTTTGCCCTCAATAATAAACTCCGAGACAAATCGTACCCGTTCAACAAGCTGAAAGGGAGAGAAGTAAATACGATTGTTTTCCCGAATTTAAGTTCGGCGAACTCGGCTTATAAAATGATGCTGGAAATGGGTGTGGCAGAGTCTATCGGCCCGATACAAATGGGCTTGAACAAGCCTATTCACTTCACCGATATTGCCAGTTCGACGAGAGATATTGTCAACCTAACGACTGTCGCAGTTCTCGATGCCATTGTTCAGGAGCGTAGAAACAAACAATAAAAAAAATGCACATCGTTTATTTCAGCCCGACGGGTGGAACCCGAAAGGCTGCCTATATCATCGGCAAAGAGATAGACCCTCAGGCTACGGAAATAGATATTACCGACCATACACGGCAACAGAACTCTTACGAGCTAAATGGGGAAGACACCCTATTAGTAGCTGTTCCTGTGTATGGAGGGAGAGTTCCTTCCGTAGCCATAGATCGACTGAAACGTATAACCGGGCATAACACCCCGGCTATACTCGTGGTCGTCTACGGGGAATCGGGATTACGACGATGTCTTTACTTGAATTAAAGACAACGATGGAATCGAACGGATTTCAAACCGTTGCTTGTATCGCCTGTATTGCCGAGCATTCTATCATGAGGGTTTATGCCAAAGGTCGTCCGGATTCTGACGATGAAACGATCTTAAAAAGAATTTTTCAGAACAAATCAAAACTAAATTGGTGCAACTGAAAAATGGAGAGAGTTTCACAGAAATACAAGTGAAAGGAAATGCTGATTATAAAATATATAACGGAGTACCCCTGAAACCTCGTGCCGGTAAAAATGCACACAGTGCGGGAAATGCGCGGCATTATGCCCCACTAACGCAATTTCCCCAGAGAATCCCCGAATGACGGACGAAAGCAAATGTATCTCTTGCATGAGATGTACCGCCGTCTGTCCTCAAAATGCGAGAAAAATAAATCCACTGAAATTATTTCTATCTATTCGGGCTTTCAAGGAAAAATGCGAAACAAGAAAAGAACCGGAACTATTTATATAACAAGACAACAACGCTGATTAAACGACAAATACAGGATTATTTTCGCTCGAATGTTCAGGCGAGAAGTGGAAGCCTTCTGCCGAGAAAGAACAAATATCGTCGGGGTGAGATATTTTGTTTTTTAGAATATAACGAGTCATCGCCCCTCTCATCATTTTCGCATATATCACGATTGTCTTAAACCCGTCGCCTTTATATACTTTAAATTCGGGAGTGATTACTCGTACCCTTTTATTTATTCGAGACCAATCGAACGATTGCTGGATTTCACGGCTCGCCAAATTGACCAATATTCCACCAGCCGCTTTTGTATCGTCAATCAATTTATCGGTTAAAAGCGGCTTCCAATATTCCGAAACAGGAATACCCATCGAAGGCAATTCAACAGCATATTCCATGCGGTAGGGTTTTATTACATCGAGCGGCCGAGTCAATCCGTAACAAGCCGATGCCATACGCAGATGATTCTGAGCATATTCAAAATCAGCCTCGGTAAAATCGGCCGGCGAAATGTAACGAAAAAGACAATACCGGTATAGGCCAAAAGAGCCGGTAATCCATGCACATCGGGCGAATGAAATACATTATATCTCTCTTTCGTCTGCAAGGCCAAATTACGATTTATCCCCAGCATACCCGACAGTTCTTCGACCGAATAACCAGCCATTTCCATCGCTATATGCTCGGCCTCTCTTTTATATAACGGAACGGTAACAAAAGGAACGGTAGTTCTACTACTCCCTACCATCGTTTTTGCCGGAGACAACAAAATCAACATAACTCAATCAATTAAACCGTTTCTGCAACTCGTCATACGAAACGATGATAAAAACCGATTTGCCATCGGGTGTATAAGCTGGTGTTTTCAAAGATAACAAATCATCGACCATAGACAACATTTCTTCCTGAGAAAGAGACTGTCCCACCGGTACAGCAGCAGTCTCGGCCAAAGTCCAAGCCATACGCTTTTTGCAACGAAGCCTTTGCATCATGTTCTTTCTCCGAAGCAGTTACAAGCATTTGCCCAATAAGGTCTCGTACATCTATCCCTTCTATACCGGCCGGTATCGCATTGATAGAATAACTATTCTGCCCCATATCGGCTAAATCGAATCCAAGCGCTATCAATTCTTCCCAGATTCCATGTAAAGTTTCTGATTGAGAGACTGTCAATTGCATGATTTCGGGGAACAAAACACGTTGCGAAGCCATTTCGCGAGAGGATATTCCCACCATAAAACGCTCAAACAAAATTATGCCATGAGCCCGATGTTGATCTATCACCATTAACCCCTCAGCCGAAGAAGTCATAATGTATTTCCCTTTCAACTGCAACACAGTCCTACCGCTTTGATTCAGTTTCGACTCGAACTCAGGAAAAACCGATTGTTCCCCTTCACTAGAAAAATTAGAAACATATCCATCAGAGAAATCCAATTTAGACGGAAAATCGTTGTCTGAATCGGGCTGAACGGTCGAACCTTCTTTTTGTATTGTTAAAGCTGCTATAAAGCTGCTGCCAATCATAATTCGGTCTCTTCACAGAAGAACCGCCACCTCCTGCTCGAAAAGGGTTATACGTCGTATCCACATGAACCGTAGGGGAAGAACATGTGTGCCCGGCTTCGATGTTGGAATTTCCGGTGCATCTTCCATATCGAAATCGATAGAGGGAGCCGTACTGAATTTTCCCAATGCTTCCTTTACAGAGGCAGAAAGAATTTGCCAGATGGGCTGCTCGTTCTCAAATTTTATTTCGGTCTTAGTCGGGTGGATATTCACATCAATCGTCTCGGGATCGACCGTAAGATTGATAAAGTAATTGGGCATTTCACCGACCGGTATCAAATGTTCGTAACAAATCGTCACCGCTTTATGAAAATATGGGTGGCGCATATACCGGCCATTTACAAAAAAAATATTGTAATGCTCCTCTTTTGCGAGCAGCTTCGGGACGCCCACATAACCCGAAATCTTCACCAAAGACGTTTCCGTTCCCAAAGAAAGTAACTGCTGATTAAGACTCTTACCAAAAGTGCAACAATACGCTGCCTCAAATTGGTAGCCGGCAAATTATACAATTCCGAGTCATTATGGACGAGAATAAAACTAATCTGAGTATTAATCAATGCCATACGCTCAAACTCATTGAGTATATTGCTCAATTCCACCTGATTGGATTTAAGAAATTTACGTCGTGCTGGCACATTAAAAAGATATTTTTACCGCAAAATTACTCCCCCACAGGAGAAGAAATCGCCTCCTGCCCTTCACATTGGGAAGCCGACATACGTATACAAGTGCCTACCTCATCGTCGACTCTGCGCGTACGAAGCTCTACCTGAGAAATAGCGGCGATAGAAGCCAACGCTTCTCCTCGAAACCCCATCGTACGTAGCGAGAATAAATCGTCGGCCGAACGAATTTTAGAAGTCGAATGACGTTCGAAGGCTAACCGGGCATCGGTCGGAGACATTCCTTTGCCGTCGTCTATCACCTGAATAAGAGTACGTCCTGCATCTTTCAAAATAATCTGAATAGACGTAGCACCCGCATCGACAGCATTCTCCACCAATTCTTTAATTACCGAGGCCGGACGTTGTATCACTTCTCCAGCTGCAATTTGATTAGCCACAGAATCGGGCAATAAATGTATGATAACACTCATAATTCGACCAAATCTTAATGATTGAAGCGATGTTTTTCTCTTCAACAACTTCTATTTTCACTTCTGGTTTTCGAAATATGTCTTCGGGGCTTACCGGCCTCAAATCACTATACCATTTATAGGCCGGTAAATATAGCTGCTCGGGCTTTATCAAGTCCAACGGAGTCATGCTTCCCTGCGGTTGAGGCCAAATAATTATCTTCTCCATCTGCTGATTTTTCAAGTACATTCTCAAAAATCCGCTTTCGGCTTTATTCAGCCCTGTCAATGTCGAATCCCGTTCCTGAGGATAGAAAATCGTTTGAGCATTGCCATTTACATCTATTTGACGCAACTGCCCTTGCTCAAACCATGCTTTCAACTCCTTACCGGAAACTTGATCATAAAAACAGAATCTTTATGCTGTGCAGCAAAAAGCAGACCCGGGAATCAAGGCCCAATCGACCGTACTGTCATTCATGTGTATACGAATCGTATCTCCGGTTATCTGATAATTTTCATTCCAAATGATAGGGAGTTTATACATGTGAAGGAGCGAATCTACCGACGTAAACTCCATAGAATCACAAACTCCCTGCGCATCTATCCTAAAAAATCTCACACCATGATAGGCCTGCAAAAGACGGGTGGAATCGGGTAATACCAAGTGAGATTTAAGAGTATCGGCATGCAAATACAACGTATCGCCTCGCGAAAACTCCAACAAGCGTGCCGAATCTGTCGCAAACGAATACTCGGTTCTTTCATTGTAAAAACCATATTGTCCTTCCATAATCACCGAACGAATGGAGTCGTTGAGCACCATATTACCGAACACTTCGCCGAATCCCGATCTCCTATCGTAAAAATCGTATCCCCCGTAAGGCTCTGTCCTTTCGACGTAACCAAAGAACGATCCAAAAGCATCGATTTATCAGTTTCGGTATTATACCAACCCGCCGACGAATAAATGATATTACTATCCGACACAATAGTCGAAGGACCCACAATATCGGCAATCTTAGTCTGCGTATTATATTCGAGCGTATCGGAATATAATGTATATTTTTCATTCACCAACTGCACATCGAAATTGAAGACCGACTGTTTGGTATCGGGGGAATATTGACCGTATACAGAAGTCAATTCATTCTGAGAATCAACCAATTTGCCCCCATCGAAATAATAGCCGATATTCGGAATCATCTCATAATTCAAACTATCGGTAAACAAAAAGTTACATCTCTGTTTTCCATGCGCACATTATTCCGCAGTCGAGCTATCTGCTCATCTCCACGATAATATAACACATCTCCATAAATAAACAGAGTATCGCCCTGCTCCATGCGAACATTACTAAATGCATCGAGTGAGTTGTCTTTTTCATAAAAAATATGCACTGTCGCAGTACATATACATACTATCTTTCCGAAAGACAACATTTCCCCTCAATACTCGATAATCGGCACTCTGCTCCTTATCGAAAGTAAGTTCGTCACTATTCACCAAGTACACTTTATCGGGATCGTCCTGTTTAGGAAGTTTTTTTCGGGAGTGCCCGATGCCGCCCACATACCAGAGTAAGCAGGCATAAAATACCAACCAGTATTTTTTATGCCTTCTCTTTTCATCTCTTATTCTTTTTTGATGCCCCATTGGCGTCGATCTTATTTCTTTATCCAACCGTCATACTTAAATTCGCAGTTTCGCCAACCTTCTTTTATGCGGATATATGTCTCGCTTTGCTTCTTAGCCAACCACTCATTCAATATATCGGTCTTCTTCTTTTCCTCTACAATGGCTTTTAAGGTTTGATAATCATCAGACATATTGGCTTTATGTCCATCTATTCTGTTTTTCAGCTTTACGATTGCAACCACCTCTTTATTTTTACGTTCGTCGGTCATGACAAACGGTTTCGAAATTTCGCCCACCTTCAAATCGGCAACCACCTTAGCCACATCTTGGGGCAATTGTCCCATCTCGAACTTAGAATTTCCGGTTTGAGGGTTTACCATAAGTCCCTTTGTTATTGCGAGTATCCTTGTCTTGCGAAACATATTGGGTTATTTCATCGAACGATATTTTCTTATCTATCAAATCTACCCTCAACGAATCGAGACGAACCAAAGCATCGGATATATCTTTCTCGGAAACGTGCGGACGAAGTAGTATATGCCGAACATTTATACGGTCGCCTCTCTTCTCTATCAACTGTATAATATGGTAACCATATTCGGTCTCCACAATTTTAGAAACCTTCTTCGGGTCATTCAAGTTAAACGCGACATTGGCAAACTCCGGCACCAAATTGCTTTTGCTCACGAAGCCCATTTTCTCCTCCCATCATGGCAGATCCCCGATCTTCGGAATAAAAAGAACCGCAAGAGTAGAGAAATCTCGCTCGCCTTTATTTACTTGTTCGCTGAAATCACGCAATCGAGCTTTCACATTATCTATTTCCTGCTGCGGAACCTTAGGATTCAAAGTAATAATTTGGACTTCTACCTGCATGGGAATATAAGGAATACTGTCGGCCGGCAATTGATTATAAAACTTACGCACCTCGGCCGGTGTGGTTTTTACATCTTTTACCAAATTTCGTTGTACTTCCTGTACGGTTCCCTGATCACGAATAACATTCGCCAACTCCTCACGAATTTCGGTTACCGGCTTTTTAAAATATTCTTCCATTTTTTCCTTCGACCCGATATTAGCGATCAGATAATTGATACGAGCCTCTACTTGTTGAAAAACAGTAGCATCAGGAACAGTAATCGTATCCAGTTTCGCCTGATGCAGAAAAAGTTTCTGCACGGCAAGCTGCTCGGGTATTACACAATAAGGATCGCCATCGATACGTTGTCCGTCGTATTGCATTTGTCGATATTGCTCTTCAACCTCAGACTTATAAATAGCTTCATCTCCTATTATCCATACAACCTCATCGATAACATTGTCATCGGAAAAAGCCGGCAAAGACACCGCCATAAAGAAAAATAAAAGCCAATCAGTAACTTTACGCATAATTCAATTATTTTATACTCTCTTTTTCAATAGATTTCTCACCTTTATACAACCACTTTATATCACCCGACTTCTCGGCATCCCGATACAGATTTTCTTCCAACTCCCGATCAAAGTTCAACCGATTGCTATTTGTCAAAATTTCCTGAATTTGAGCCCGAGCAAAATCATAAGGCATTTCTTCTCCCGGCAAACGATATTCTGTAATATTCAGTAAATACCAATATCCGTTTTTATTAAATTCCAACTTATGATATGTCTTTAAAAAGGATTCAGCATCTCCAAACTCGTATGGAATATTATTGACGATTTCTTCAAACGGTATCCACTTGTCATAAAAGTAGTCATAGATCACCCATTTTTCAAAGCATATTTCTCGATCTTTTTCTACTCCATCGGGATTTGTAGAACAATACCATTTTTTCAACTGTCCAAGATTGGGCGTATTCTCCGGTACTTTAAGAAACAACCCTTTCAAGATGGCTTCATGCAAACGAAACATTTCTGAGTTTCGCTCATAATAATCCAGCATTTCTTGTTCATCAAAAGACTTCGTCACCCGTTCATTAAGCAATCTCTTACGATATTCGAATATGACTAAATCTCGTCGGTATTTCTCAACCAATGCATCAATACGTCCTATATCGGGAATATTCTTTTGTGCCATTGGATATAGTAATACATCACAAATCCATCGACGGATATACTTGTCGGCAAAATCGGTACTATCAGCGCGCGAAAGTCCCTCTGGCATGGCATCGGCAAGCTCTTGACGCGATAGTATTTCATCGCCCACTTGTACCAATGAATTTTCATCGCTCTGTAACCCACTTCGGCATGCCGTAAAAAGGCATGCCGAAAATGCTGTGCATAATACTATTATCGAGACTTTATACATCTATATTACCTACATAAATATCCGCTAAATTACGACTAAATAATGGCAACTACGGCCTATTAACTGTTTTTAAGACATCTTCATAGATTTCTACCGGATATTTTTTATTGAGTTTCTTCACCCAAACTTTTTCAAGGTAAGTTTGGTAATCAGCCGTCACTTGTCCTCTCACATCGGTATACGCTTCCGGCATTTTTCTTCAATAGTTTACCAGACACAAAAGCTATCGGCAACTTCTCATCGGCTTTCACCGGAGCTCCCTTTAAATACCAATTCGTCAATTTTTTCATTATCTCCCTCAACAAACAAACCTCGTTCCACTTTTACTCTTGTTAAAGAGTCGGTATTGAACTCTCGATTCAACACGACGATTACAGAATCGTCATCGAGTTCTTTAATCCGGTTCTTTATGCCATCGGCAGTAGCCGCATCACAGCATTGAATCAAAAATCCTTTATAATGAGGTTTATCCCATTTGTATTTTTTCCTATTTTTCTTGAAAAACTTCTGCAAGCCCTCGGTATCTTTCGATGCTTTTTCCCAAACTTCCCTATTGCTGATTTCAAATAGCAACATGCCGTCTCGATATTCATTCATCAAATTGCGAAAATCGGGATACTTATCTTCCAAATGAGCCTTCTCGAAATCTAATATTTCCATATCGGCCATATAACCAATCATAGTCGAAATATAATCGGGTGCATTGACCGTCACATCTCGGCCTTTGGACAAAAACGAGGCAAAATCGGCCACTGAATATGAATGGTTCTCAAACGAGAATAAAACACTTTGGTCATTATGAATAGCCGCTATATAAGATGAATCGACTTTACCTAAATCGCCAGCCAATTTCATCAACTTCGCCCGCTGCGATTCTTCCAAAGAAAAACCATAATCATTTTTTCAATTTAGCCACCATCGCATTACGAGCCATGCTACCTCTTTCGTCTCGTGCCATCATTCGCGTAATCTCCGAGCGCATTTGTTCAAACGGCTTAATATCCCGCCGGTCCATTAACTTAATGATATGCCAGCCATGGGGGATAATACAGGCTCTGTAATATCACCTTTATTTTTAAGAGCAAATGCAGCATCCTCGAACTCTTTTACAAATTGTCCACTACTCACCCACGGTAATTCTCCACCTCGTACGGCAGAAGCCTTATCTTCCGATCGCTCCTTTGCCATCGTAGCAAAATCGGCTCCCGACTTCAATTCTTCATAAATGGCTCGTATCTCGGATTCTTTCTGCGCTTTTACTTCATCAGAAGCACCACGAGGCACTAATATCATGATATGGGAAAATAGAAACTCTCCCGGATTGGGACGACGACTATGTACTTTTATAATGTGATATCCGAACTGGGTTTCCACTATATCGGAAACTTCTCCCGCTTGTAATGCGAAAGCAGCCTTTTCAAAAGGATAAACCGTACGTCCGCCTCTAATAAATCCTAAATATCCCCTTATTCTGCCTCGATCCGTCTTCACTGAATTTCTCTGCCAACATTCCAAAGTCTTCACCCGCCTTGATTTCAGCCAATACCGATTCGGCTTTTTTCTTTGCCTCGGCTCGGTCCTCAGGAGTCCGAGCATTCAATCCTATGAGAATATGGCTTACCTCCACATCTTCTTTCATTCGGTCATAAGCCTCATGTGCCAAACGGTCATCAACAGAAGCATCGATCAAATAGGGTTTAGCCAACTCTTCTCTATACCCCCGCCAATTCATTTTTAAATGCCGAAGTCGTATCAATCCCCATAGCTTCGGCCTCGGCGACTTTCAACTTGTAGTTCTTAAATAGTGTAACGTATTCATCGAGAGATTTATGATCGATTTGTTGCTGGCTGTTCTTATTATAGATATACTCAAATTCCGATTTGTGAATATCTTTATTATTCACTCTCATAATAACAGGGTCGACATCGGTAGCCCCCCTCCAAACCAAGAATTTCCGGCAAGCAAAGCCGCTAAGAGCCATTTGTTTTTCATTGTGTTATGCACTACATTTTATTGAGACTTGATAGTCCCGAGTTATCAACAAAATAATACACTATTTTAACGCTTCAAATATAAGAAAATTATATCGTAATCACTAAAATAGTGTATTCTTCCCAAAAATCTACCTTCCTTATCGGAAAAGTTATCCTCTACTATAATTCGGAGCCTCGCTGGTTATCGACACATCATGAGGGTGACTTTCGGCTACACCAGCATTGGTAATACGAGTAAACTTAGCATCATGTAAAGCCTCTATATCCTTAGCTCCACAATATCCCATTCCGGCACGCAAACCGCCGACCATCTGATAAACCACTTCATATAAAAGATCCTTTAAAGGGAACACGAGCCGCAATTCCCTCGGGAACCAATTTTTAGTATCAGTCTCATTAGCTTGGAAATAACGGTCTTTCGAACCTTTCTCCATCGCTTCGAGAGATCCCATACCCCGATATGACTTATACTTACGTCCATTGAATATGATCGTTTCTCCCGGCGATTCTTCAACACCAGCCAGCATACCGCCCAACATAACTGAGTAAGCCCCAGCAGCCAATGCTTTTACAATATCACCCGAATAACGAATTCCACCATCGGCAATCAATGGCACGCCTGTTCCTTTCAAAGCTTTCGCCACGTCATAAACGGCAGATAATTGAGGAACCCCGACACCGGCAATCACCCGGGTCGTACAAATGGAACCCGGACCGATACCTACCTTCACTCCGTCGGCTCCGGCTTCCACCAAAAATTTAGCGGCTTCACCCGTCGCAATATTTCCCACAACGACATCGATATCTGGATATTTTGCTTTTTATATCTTTCAATACACCGATTACGCCCTTAGAATGTCCATGCGCCGTATCTATAACGATAGCATCGACTCCGGCTTCTACCAACGCATCCACACGAGTCATCGAATCGGCTGTAACACCGACCCCCGCAGCCACACGCAGCCGACCTAATTTATCTTTACAAGCAAACGGTTTATCTTTGGCTTTCGTTATATCCTTATAAGTAACCAACCCTACCAAATGGCCGTCTTTATCGACAACCGGGAGCTTCTCTATCTTGTGCCTTTGAAGAATATCCGCAGCCTGTTGCAAATCGGTGGATTGTGAAGTCGTCACTAAATTGTCTTTGGTCATTACCTCGTCTACCAATCTTTCCAAATCGCGTTCAAAACGCAAGTCCCGATTCGTTACAATACCCACCAAAAGATTTTTATCGTCCACTACGGGAATCCCTCCTATATGGTATTCACTCATCATAGACAACGCTTCGCGCACCGTCGACCCGCACTTGATTGTCACAGGGTCATAAATCATTCCATTTTCAGCTCGTTTAACAGCATGAACTTGACGGGCCTGAGCCTCGATACTCATATTTTTATGAATGACTCAATTCCTCCTTCACGAGCGATAGCAATAGCCAATTGCGCCTCGGTTACCGTATCCATGGCTGCCGCAACTAATGGAATATTTAATCGGATATTGCGTGAAAACTGCGTCGACAACTCGACATTACGAGGAAGGACTTCGGAGTAAGCGGGGATTAACAAAACATCGTCAAAAGTTAATCCGTCCATCACCACTTTTTCTGCAACAAATGACATAATGGGGTTCATTAGAATTTTATTGCATGCAAAGATAATTATTTTTCGGCAAGCTATTATCTATACATGAAGATTTTAAATTATTTATCACCCCAAAAGCTAAAATAAAAAAGCGACAACCGATTATCGGAATGTCGCTTTTTTACTATTATTTCTCGGCTTTTAATTTCCCATCTCTGAAAGGAACTTGATACGTATCAAACGAATTTCTTCTTCGCTATACTCCATACCAAACTCCTCAATGGCATCTTCGAGACTATCGCTTTCACTCTCCTTGAAGTAGTCAAAAATATCGTCGATATGCTCGTCGTCCATAATCTCGTGCAGGAAATAGTCGATATTGATTTTCGTTCCCGAATAAACAATCGCCTCTATCTCGTCGAGCAACTCTCCAAATTCAAGCCCCTTCGACTCGGCCAATTCATCGAGTGCAATTTTCCTGTCGATGGCCTGAATAATGGATACTTTCAATTTCGACTTATTGGCAACCGTACGCACCCTTAAATCTTCGGGACGCTCAATTTCATTTTCTTCCACATGAGCTTTGATGACTTTAACGAACTCTTCTCCGTAACGTTTCGCTTTACCCGCTCCTACCCCCGGAATATTTTGTAACTCCTCAATTGTAATCGGATAGGTTGTCGCCATAGCTTCTAATGAAGGATCTTGAAAAATCACATACGGAGGAAGTTCCAATCGTTTAGCGATTTTCTTTCGCAAATCTTTCAAAATAGAATATAACTCGGGATCGACCGCACAAGAAGCTCCACCTTTCATAGGCACTTCTTCCTCCACCTCGTCAAAATCGACATCTTTGACAATCTTAAACGAAACCGGATTCTTCAAAAACGCATGCCCAGCCTTCGTTACCTTCAATAGTCCATAATTCTCAATATCTTTACCTATGTAGCCGGCTATCAATGCTTGTCGAATGACGGCGTTCCACGTGCGCTCATCTTCACCCTGTCCGCTTCCAAACACCTCTAAATCTTCATGTTGATACGAAAGTATTTGGCTCGTTTCTTTACCTAACAAGACATCTATCACATATTCGGCTTTAAATTTTTTCTTTCAGTGCAATAATAGTTTCAAGAACCGCACAAAGTTGATCTTTTGCTTCCACTTGCTTTTTAGGATTTAGGCAATTATCACAATTTCCACAATTATCTTCCTCATACTCTTCTCCAAAATAATGCAGTAAAATCTTGCGACGACAAAGAGAAGACTCGGCATAAGCAGCAGTTTCTAACAAAAAGCTGTTTACCAATCTCTTGCTCGGCAATGGGTTTTCCTGCATGAATTTTTCGAGTTTCTGTAAATCTTTATTGATATAAAAAAAGTTATACACTGACCTTCTCCTCCATCTCGACCGGCTCGTCCCGTCTCTTGATAATAGCCTTCCAGACTTTTGGGTATATCGTAATGTATGACATACCTGACATCGGGCTTATCAATCCCCATACCAAAGGCTATCGTGGCAACGATAACATCTATTTTCTCCAACAAAAATGCATCTTGATTCTGAGTCCTAGTCGCAGAGTCCATTCCGGCATGATATGGCAGCGCACGAATTCCGTTTACCTGTAAACAATTCTGCCAGTTCTTTCTACTTTCTTTCGACTCAAACAATAGATTATACCCGATTTACCCTCCTGAGATTTTATATATTTAATAATGTCTTTATCGATATTCGCTGTTTTCGGGCGAACCTCATAATAAAGATTCGGACGATTAAAAGACGACTTAAATACAGTAGCTTCCAACATGCCCAGATTCTTCTGTATATCATGCTGGACTTTCGGAGTCGCAGTCGCGGTAAGAGCTATTACAGGACGTACGCCAATCTCATTAATAATAGGTCGGATACGTCGATATTCAGGACGGAAATCATGTCCCCATTCCGAAATACAATGGGCTTCATCTACCGCATAAAACGACACATTCACCTGTTTAAGAAAATCAATATTTTCTTCCTTCGTCAAGGATTCAGGAGCAACATATAACAATTTGGTTTTCCCCGATAAAATATCGGTTTTTACTTGGTCTATCGCAGTTTTGTTCAAAGAGGAGTTTATGAAATGAGCGACACCATCTTCCTCACTGAAATTCCGCATCGCATCGACCTGATTCTTCATCAAGGCAATCAGCGGAGAAATAACTATCGCAGTACCGTCAAGAATCAACGACGGCAATTGATAACAAAGCGACTTTCCTCCTCCGGTAGGCATCAATACAAATGTATCATTCCCGGCAAGCAAATTTCTGATAATCGCTTCCTGATTTCCCTTAAATGTATCGAATCCGAAATTCCTTTTCAGTTCCTCAGTCAAATTTACTTCTTTTGCCATACGGTTACTCTCTTTCTCGTTATGTATATTCGCCGACCTTTATCGGTCAAACAAATTTATAAACAACTCCTCTTAATTACCAAATTTTTTCTTGCTGTTTTTTCTTATACTGCCAATAGTTTTGCTTTTTCTAACTTTTTTCTGCATAGCTACGTGTTATATGCAATTTCTTTTTTGTCGAAGAAGGCGTTTCATACATAGCATCCATCATAATCATTTCGACAATAGAGCGCAATCCTCGGGCTCCCAACTTGAACTCTACGGCCTTTTCGACAACATAATCAAGCATATCCTCATCAAACGAAAGTTTCACTCCGTCCATTTCGAAAAGTTTGATATATTGTTTGATAATCGAATTCTTAGGCTCTACCAGAATTCTCCGTAGCGCAGCCTTGTCCAAAGGTTGCAAATAGGTTAAAATGGGCAATCGTCCTATAATTTCAGGAATAAGACCAAACGATTTCAAATCTTGGGGCGCAATATACTGTAACAGATTTTCCCGATCTATACGACCATTGCTACCACCTCCATTATAACCTACGACATGGGTGTTCAACCTCATGGCGATTTTACGTTCTATTCCGTCAAAAGCCCCGCCACAAATATACAAAATATTCTTTGTATTCACCGGTATCATTTTCTGCTCGGGGTGTTTACGCCCGCCTTGCGGAGGAACATTTACGATAGAACCCTCCAATAATTTCAACAAACCTTGCTGTACGCCCTCACCGCTGACATCACGGGTAATCGAAGGATTATCGCTTTTACGAGCAATTTTGTCGATCTCGTCGATAAACACAATACCTCGCTCAGCCGCCTCGACATCATAATCGGCAACTTGCAGCAAACGGGTCAAAATGCTTTCGATATCCTCGCCCACATAACCGGCCTCGGTCAAGACAGTAGCATCGACAATCGTAAACGGAACTTTCAATAAACGAGCAATCGTCTTCGCCAATAAGGTCTTTCCGGTTCCGGTAGGGCCGACCATAATAATATTCGATTTCTCAATCTCAACATCATCATTATCGGCTACCTGCAAAACACGTTTATAATGGTTATAGACCGAGACCGACAAATAACGTTTGGCATCGTCCTGCCCGATAACATACTGATCGAGAAATGTTTTTATCTCTTCCGGTTTAGGTAAATCCTCTCGGGATACGGTCCATTTGGAACTCGCTTTTTTTCTTTTTATGCAAATATTCTTCGGAAAGGAGATAGGCTTGTTCGGCACACTCGTCGCAAATGCAACCGTCACGCCCCGGCATCAATAATCTTACCTCATTTTCTCCTCTTCCGCAAAAACTACACTTTTCGCCCTTAGCCATTCCTAGAATATTATTTCATAGATTTTACCAATACGTCGTCAATCATACCGTACTCTTTGGCTTCAAGAGCAGTCATCCAATAATCGCGATCGGAATCTTTCTCCACACGCTCATACGAGTTTCCCGGAATGATCGGCTATAATGGTATAGAGTTCTTTTTAAGTTTCTGTATCTCCCTTGCCGTAATCTCTATATCGGAGGCTTGTCCTTGTGCGCCTCCCATCGGTTGATGTATCATAACCCGGGAATGTTTCAAAGCAAAACGTTTTCCCTTTGTCCCTGCAACCAACAATACAGCGCCCATCGAGGCGGCCATACCTGTACAGATCGTAGAAATATCACTGCTTATGAACTGCATGGTGTCGTAAATGCCCAGTCCGGCATATACCGACCCTCCGGGAGTATTGAAATAAATAGATATATCTTTACCCGGGTCAGCAGAATCGAGATAAAGCAACTGTGCTTCTATAACATTCGATGTATAATCATCGATAGGAGTTCCACAAAAAGATTATACGGTCCATCATTAAACGCGAAAACACGTCCATCTGAGTTACATTCAGTTGGCGCTCCTCCATAATAGAAGGGGAAAGATAGCTACTGGTAAACTGCGCATATTGATCAAGGGTAAGTCCATTCATACCCAAATGTTTTACCGCATATTTTCTAAAATCATTAGTCATAATTATATCGTTTTTAGATTGTTTTTAATCCCTATTTTTAGTCAAAGATATAAATAAAAACAATTATACCCCAAATAAAATTCTGCAGCCCGGTCTTTTTTGCCAATATCTTCACAAAAAATAATACATCAACCGAACTACAAGCATCAATTAACTATATTAGAAGATTTCAAACAATGAAAAGCCCCGAAGCCATTACGTCTCGGGGCTATCGATAATTATATCGATTTTATTACTCGGCAACTTCAAACATTTTCTGGAATTTATCCATCGTCACTTCTTTGGCCGTAAGCGTTACAGACTCCTTAATGGCAGTTTGAATCTTCTGCTCCGTAGCTTGGTCAATAAGACGCGAACGAGACTCTTTGCTCGATAACATTTCCCTAGCATAACGTTCGAGAACATCATCGGGAACACCTGTCATACCATATTGTGCGAACTGACTTGCCGCTACCCGTTTTGCCAAAGCCAATAAATCGGCATCATCGACATGAATATCGAATTGTTTTACGATTTGTTCTTTAATCAACTGCCATTTCAAATCGGGAACCATCTTCGCAAAATCCTCATCGATATTTTCAGCTTTACGATTTTTATCGGTAGCCAACAACCAACGTTTCAAAAAATGCATCGGGCAAATCAAACTCACCTACTGCCTTTTCTATCGCAGCACGTGCATCAATCGAAAATTTATAATCGCTTTCAGGAACCAATTGATGTGCTATCATTTCACGAAGTTTAGCAAAATATTCCTCTTCTGTTTTTACAACATCTTTACCGAATACATTGTCAAATAATTCTTGATTCAATTCGGCAGGTTGCAAATGTGTGATATCTGTCACTGTCATCTCGAAATTCGATGTCACATTGGCAGCTTTTTCCTTATCGATATTCAACATAGAGGCCAGTTCTGCGACCGAAGCATCACAACTTTTCGAAGGATTGAACATCACTTTGTCACCTTTCTTCACACCGGCAAATTTAGCTTTTTCCTTGTCATTCTTGAAATATGCAGGAGAAACGATGGTACTTTCGACCGTAATTCCCCCTTCTACCGGAGTCCCTTTTTTTTACCATTTCTACCATCGAACCTTTGATAAGGTCTCTTTCATCGGTAGACTCATCTACCGAAATCTGTTTACCAAAACGTGACAAAAGGATTCATTCTGACGTTTTACCATGTCATCATCGACAGTAATCGTATAGTAAGGTACTTTTATTTTTTTATCGACCTTTACATTCAATTCGGGGGCTAATGCCACATCAAAACGGAACGTGAAATCGTCTTGTGTATCCAAATCGACAGTCATATCTTCTGCGGTCATCGGCTCGCCCAAGATATTGAGCTTATTATCACGAATATAATTGTACAGAGACTCGGAAACCAAACGATTAATTTCTTCAACTCGAACCGATTTTCCAAACATCTTCATGAGCATACTAAAAGGAACTTTCCCTTTTCTGAATCCGGGAATATTCGCTTTTTGCCCATAAGCACGAAGAGATTTGTCTACTTTTTTTCCTGATAGTCAGCCTTTGAAATTTCAATCGAAATCACGGCATTCAGGTTGTCAGTGTTTTGATGCGAAACGTTCATTCTTATGATTTTATTAAATTAGACTCACAAATTTATTCTCAACTTTCCACAAAAAGCGTGCAAATTTGAGAGCGCAAAATTAGTGCTTATCTTTCGATAATCAAATTATTATTAATTTTTTTTTCTTTCTACCTATATCGTGAAAAAGACTTTCCACTCCGCAAGAGCAGCCTCCTTTGAACCCCAATACCCCACCTTATTTCGTATCGGACATCAATTGTTCAAAAAAATCGTCAAGCTCTTTATCCATTTTTTCCCAAAAATCATCGTGCAAATAGATATTCTCATCGTCCAATGTAACCAAATCGGCAACGGGCTCCATCTCATTATCTACCAACACGACAGAAAAGGGGGTATAATATCCAGCGAATGTAAAGCATGATTCACATCTTCATGACTCAACACCTTCCTCAGAAAAGCAATTATCGCAGCATCCGAACGTTCTCCACTGGAATCTCGCCACTCGTCCAATCCATCAATTACCGATTGCACCAATATACTTTCAGTATCATCAAATACCGAAAACAACTGTTCATCGTATTTCACCTGCACATACATATCGGTCAAAGGACATCGCCTCTGCACGAGCCTTCTCCACTGCCGTACAAAAAAGACTCACACATTGCAGAAAAAAAGTGTTAATTCCGAAGTTTCCATAAATACATAATTATTTGTACTTCAAAGATAGTATAACCGAAGATGGAAACCAATTTATTTAGTCATGCCCGGCTCAACTTACCTTTACATTCACGACAAAGATAGCGAAAAATCCGTAGACATCGCCGTTATGCAAAAATTTTCTCCTATTCGTCACATACAAAGCAAGTTTCAAATACCATATACAAAACGATGCGATAAAAAAATCTCGTTTTATTCAAAAATATATAACTATTTGTTTGGATTCAAAAATGATTTCATTACATTTGCAACATCAAACTCATATTTGACAGGCAATGAAGAATTTTGATTTTGCATATTACTTTTACTTTTATTTTTATTTTGAGAAAAATAGAAACGGGGTTTTATGCAAAAAAAAAAAGAAATAGAAAACAATTAAGAAACTTATGATAAAATCCCGTTCAATACGAACGGGATTTTTTTATTTATCTTGCTTATGAATAAAAAAATCACCATACAAGGCATAGCCGGTTGCTACCACGAGGCCGCCGCCCGATCTTATTTCGGGGAAGAAGAAATAGAAACGGTTCCCTGCTCGACATTTCCCGAAATGTTCGACCGCATGAATAACGACCGTTCTTTATTGGGTATCATTGCCATTGAAAACACCATTGCAGGCAGCATTTTACAGAATCACGAACTATTACGAAAAAGTGAATTAAGTATCATAGGAGAATATAAATTACGTATTTTCACGTACTGGCCGCACTACCGGGAGAAACTATGGACGATATCCTCGAAGTAAACTCTCACCCCATGGCATTAATGCAATGCGGTGATTTTTTACAAGCTCACCCTAAAAATGAAAGTCGTAGAAAAAGACGATACGGCCGGTAGTGCCCAAGAAATTTCACACCGTCATCTTTCGGGCCATGCTGCCATTTGCGGTAAACTGGCTGCCGAAATCTATAACATGAATATCTTGGCAGAAGGTATCGAAACCAATAAACGAAATTTCACTCGTTTTCTAATTTCTTGCCGATCCTTTTCACCGTGAAATTTTAATAGCAGGCAAACGCATAAACAAGGCTTCACTTGTTTTCAGTTTGCCACATACACAAGGCAGTTTATCAAAAGTACTCACCATACTTTCTTTCTATGATATCAATTTGTCCAAAATACAGTCCATGCCCATTATCGGGAAAGAATGGGAATACCGATTTTATATAGACCTTACATTCGATAATTTCACTCGATACAAACAATCCCTCGAAGCAATAAGACCTCTAACAAAAGACTTTAAAATACTTGGAGAATATGCAGAATTCAATCAACCCCTTTAATATCAGACCCACTAATCGGGTAAATAACATAAGCGAATACTACTTCTCAAAAAAGTTGAAAGAAATAGCCGAACTAAATGCCCGCGGTTTGGATATTATCAGTCTGGGCATAGGCGGGGCCTGACAGGCCGCCCCACCCCGAAACGATTGAAACCCTGTGTACGGAGAGCCGGAAATCTGATGTTCACGGATACCAACCTTACATAGGCCTACCCGAACTACGCCGAGCCTTCGCCGATTGGTATAACAGATGGTACAATGTAACACTCGATCCTCAAAAGAAATACAACCCCTTATAGGGTCCAAAGAGGGTATATTGCACATCAGTTTGGCATTTCTCAATGCCGGAGACGGGGTATTGGTTCCCAATCCGGGATACCCCACATACAGTTCCGTCAGCCGACTAGCCGAAGCCGAAATTTTCACCTACGACCTCGACGAAAATAACCATTGGCGACCCGACTTCAAGCAATTAGAATCGTTACCGCTCGATCGTATAAAGTTAATGTGGGTCAACTATCCCAATATGCCTACGGGAGCCAAAGCATCTATGGAATTGTTTACCAAGCTGGTGGATTTCGGGAAGCGTCACAACATAATCATCGTGAACGACAACCCGTACAGTTTCATTCTCAACGACAATCCGATGAGTATACTAGCTGTCCCCGGGTCTAAGGACATTTGTATCGAAATGAATTCTTTAAGCAAATCTCACAATATGTCCGGTTGGCGAATCGGTATGCTTGCTTCCAACCCTCAATTTATCGAATGGATTTTGAAAGTGAAAAGTAATATCGATTCAGGAATGTTCCGTCCGCTACAAATGGCTGCGACAAAAGCATTGTCATGCGGTCAAGAGTGGTATGACCAATTAAACGAAGTGTACCGTAACCGACGTGATATCGCAGAAAAAATCATGAAAGCTCTCGGTTGCAGTTATGATCCTTCACAAGCAGGATTGTTCGTATGGGGAAAAATTCCCGATAGTGCAACAGATGCCGAATCGTTAGCCGACGAAATATTATACAACGCGCACGTCTTCATTACTCCGGGATTCATTTTCGGAAGTCGAGGGAACAGATATATTCGCATTTCGCTTTGCGCCCCCGAAAAAAAGATGCAGAAGCGTTACACCGTATAGAAAAAATCAAATCAAATAAATAACAATACCATTATGGAAGATTTACAATCAATTTTACTTCCCGGAATAGACTCTAAACGCCCTATTATCATAGCCGGCCCATGTAGCGCCGAAACCGAAGAGCAAGTAATGACCACAGCGAAAAGCCTCGCCGAGCGCGGCATTAAAATATTTCGTGCAGGTATATGGAAGCCTCGTACCAAACCGGGCGGATTCGAAGGTATAGGCGTAGAAGGCCTTGCTTGGTTAAAACACGTCAAAGAAAAAAACCGGTATGTACACGGCAACAGAGGTTGCCACTGAACGGCACGTATTCGAAGCATTAAAACATGGTATCGACATTTTATGGATCGGAGCACGCACGACCGCCAATCCCTTTGCGGTTCAAGAAATAGCCAACGCACTGAAAGGTGTAGACATTCCGGTACTCATCAAGAATCCGGTAAATCCCGACTTAGAACTATGGATAGGAGCCGTCGAACGCATTTATAACGCTGGTCTCCACCGACTGGCAGTCATACACCGGGGTTTTAGCAGCTACGACAAACAGTTGTACCGCAATATGCCTCAATGGCACATTCCCATCGAACTACGTCGCCGTCTCCCCAATCTTCCTATTTTTTGCGACCCTAGCCACATCGGCGGTAAACGCGAACTTGTAGCTCCATTGAGCCAACAAGCGATGGATCTGGGATTCGACGGACTAATCGTTGAATCCCATTGCGACCCCGATTGTGCATGGAGCGATAAAAATCAGCAAGTGACCCCCGACGCTCTGGACTATATACTCAACATGTTGGTAATACGAGAGACCACACAGACGACAGAAAACCTATCGGAACTACGTCACCAAATAGACAACCTCGACAATCAACTGCTCGAACTGTTAGCCAAACGCATGCGCATATCCAGAGAAATCGGGCAATATAAAAAGAGCACAGTATGCCCGTGCTGCAAACTAACCGCTATGACGAAATCCTACAAAAACGCATGGCACAAGCCGTTGAGTTGGGAATGAGCGGAGAATTCATGAAAGAAGTGATGCAAGCCATTCACGAAGAATCGGTACATCAACAAATGGATATTATTAATAAATAAAAACAATGAAAATAGTAATTCTCGGAGCCGGAAAAATGGGCTCTTTCTTTGCCGATGTACTCAGTTTCGACCATGAAATCGCCCTATACGACATAGACCCTCATCGACTGAGATTCGCATTCAACACTTTGCGAATGACCCGGCCAGAAGAAATACAAGATTTTACGCCCGACTTAGTCATCAATGCGGCAACCGTAAAATATACGATAGAAGCGTTTCAAACCGTTCTCCCTATTTACCGGCTCACACAATCCTATCGGATATTGCTTCGGTCAAGACCGGATTACCCGAATTTTATGCCCAAGCCCGACACCCATTCGTATCGACACACCCTATGTTCGGACCAACATTCGCTAATTTGAGCGACCTAAGTACACAAAATACAATCATCATTACCGAAGGCGACCACATGGGCAAAATCTTTTTCAAGGATATTTACCAGCGACTGAGATTGAATATATTCGAATACAGTTTTAAAGAGCATGACGAAACCATAGCTTATTCGCTCTCGGTTCCATTCACTTCGACGCTGGTGTTCGCCTCGATTATGAAACATCAAGAGGCTCCCGGCACGACATTCAAAAACATATGGACATAGCAAGAGGGCTACTTTCGGAAGACGACTACCTGCTAACCGAAATTCTTTTCAATCCCAATACCCCCGATCAAGTGCGGGGAATACAGAAGCAGTTATCGTCTCTCCTCGATATTATCGAGCGTAAAGATTCTATAAAAATGAAAGAATACCTCACCCAAGTGAGAAAAAACATAGAATAGCTCAAAATCATGAAAAGGCTTGCTTAACGCAAGCCTTTTTCATTTCACACACGCCCTGACTCCCCAACTTTATAAAATGAAATTGATACAATATTTTCATGGATTGCAAAAGAATATTTATATTTGTAGGTTAACTTAGGCGTATATATAAGCGCACTAACAAACCTATGGATTAACATGAGAAAATATAATACGTTCCGTATTTCATGCATAGCCTTATTATGGGTATTCTTATGCGTTCTTCTAATTAGGGGAAGAGGCATCGACGGGCAAGCTCTGTTCGCTATCATTGCTTCGGGAATCATTGTATTCGTTCCACTCTACAAACGATGGAAGCAAGAGAGTAAAGGTAAATAGTACCATTGTATTTACGTAAAAGAGACTAAAAATGAACCCCGACAATACAGAACTACTGAAACAAATAAACACACCCGCCGATTTACGAAAATTACAGGTTAGCGAGCTACCCCAAGTGTGTGACGAAATCAGGCATTTCATTATCAATACTCTCGCCCATAATCCGGGACATTTCGGGTCTAGCATGGGGGCCGTGGAATTGACCGTGGCCTTACACTATGTATTCGACACTCCATACGACCGCATAGTTTGGGACGTGGGACATCAAGCCTACGGGCATAAAATTTTAACTGAAAGACGAGACAGATTTTATACTTGTCGTAAACTCAACGGATTGAGTGGATTTCCAAACCCAGCCGAAAGCGAATACGACGCTTTCATCGCCGGGCATGCCTCTAATTCCATATCAGCAGCATTAGGCATGGCCATTGCTACACAACTGAAACACGAACAAAAAAGAAAGAAAAGTCATTGCTGTCATCGGAGATGCATCCATTGCCGGAGGATTAGCTTTCGAAGGATTGAATAATGCATCCATCAGTCCCAATAACTTACTCATCATACTGAACGACAACGATATGGCAATCGACCATAATGTCGGAGGGCTAAACGAATATCTAGTAAACATCACTACATCGAAAAGCTATAATAAACTCAGATACGATGCTTATCGTACCCTACGTAAGCTAAATCTGATAGACGATGAACACAGGGGGGGCCATTTTACGTTTCAACAATAGCCTAAAAGCTTTGCTAACCAAGCAACAAAACATTTTCGAAGGTTTAAATATACGATATTTCGGTCCCATAGACGGGCACAATGTGGTTAATATCGTCAATAAACTCAACGATATAAAAGATATGACCGGTCCGAAAATACTTCACCTACGTACGATCAAAGGGAAAGGATATGCTCCGGCCGAAAAAGAACCGACTATTTGGCACGCTCCAGGCTGTTTTAATCCAGAAACGGGCGATAGAATTACCGCAAAAAAGAAGAGCAAAAACCTCCCAAATTTCAAGATGTATTCGGACTCACGCTTGTCGAATTGGCTAAAAAAACGATAAAATAACAGTTATCACACCTGCAATGCCAACGGGAAGTTCTACCTGTTTCATGATGGAGAAATTTCCCGAAAGGTCTTTTGATGTCGGTATCTCCGAAGAACATGCCGTCACCTTTGCCGCTGGTTTGGCCAAAGAAGGCTTACAACCATTTTGCAGTATCTATTCGACTTTTCTCCAAAGAGGATTCGACGAAGTCATTCACGATGTCGCCATACAAAACTTACCGGTAACATTTTGTATCGACCGCGCTGGACTCGTGGGAGAAGACGGGGTTACCCACCACGGTGCATTCGATATGTGCTATTTGCGTTGCATACCCAATATGACTATTGCTGCACCTATGGACGAACATTATCTGCGACATCTCATGTACACAGCACAACTATCCGACCGCGGGCCGTTTGCCATTCGCTATCCTCGCGGTTGCGGAAGTCATGTCGATTGGGAATGCCCTATGCACGAAATTCCTATCGGGAAAGGTCGCAAGCTCTATGACGGAAATGAGATAGCCGTACTGAGTATCGGGACTGCGGGTGTCGCGGCACGACAAGCCGTAGAGCGGGCCCGAAAGACAGGTGTAAAAGCAGCTCTCTACGATATGATTTTTGTCAAACCCATTGACGAAGAAATTCTTCACGAAGTAGCCCAAAAATACAAACGAATCATAACCGTAGAAGATGGATGCATAACAGGAGGCTTCGGAAGTGCTGTATTAGAATTCATGTCCGACAATGGATATACACCCCATATAAAACGAATAGGAATCCCCGATAAATTCATAGCACAGGGGACAGTTAAAGAACTACACCAACTATGTGGTATAGATGAAGAAAAACATTTACTCGGTAATTATTGGTAATTGGTAAATCATAGAAATAAAAGAGAACTAATAATTATGAAAATAATCATTGCTGGAGCCGGAGAGGTTGGAACACATTTAGCAAAAAACTGTTATCCCGAGAAGAACAGGATATTATTCTAATCGACAATGATGAAGAGAACCTACGAGAACTCGATGCCAATTATAATTTAATGACTGTCATCGGGAACCCTACTGCATTCCAAACATTAAAACAAGCCCAAGTATATAAAGCCGATTTATTTATTGCTGTCATGCCCTTCGAGTCTCGTAATATCATGGCATGTACAATGGCATCGAAACTAGGCGCAAAAAAACTCTGGCAAGAGTGGACAACTACGAATACCTTTTACCTGAAAATAAAGCCTTCTTTGAAAATCTGGGAGTAAATGAACTGATATATCCCGAAAAACTGGCCGCAGAAGAAGTAATAACCGCATTAAAACACACATGGACACGCAACTGGTTTGAACTTTGTAATGGAGAATTAATCGTACTAAGTGTAAAATTACACGACAACGCTAAAATTCTGAATAAAAAACTCTATGAACTTACAACAGCCGAAAGCCAATTTCACATCGCGGCCATCAAACGTATACATGAAACTATTATTCAAGAGGAAACGACGAAATAAAAATAGGAGACATCGCATACTTTACCACGACTCCTAATCATATACAAGAAATTCAAAAACTCTCAGGTGAAACAGAAGCAGAAATTCACAAAATAATGATCATGGGAGGCAGCCGTATCGCTATACGCATATCGAGTTACGCGCCTGATAATATGGCAATAAAACTCATCGAATGCGACAAGCAAAAAGAGTTATAAATTAGCCGAATACATGAACGATATAATCATTATTCAAGGAGACGGACGCAATGTGGATCTTTTGAAAGAAGAAGGAATCCGTGACATGGATGCATTTATAGCATTAACCGATAGTTCCGAAACAAATATATTAGCTTGTTTAACCGCCAAAGAATTAGGGGTAAAAAGACTATTGCAGAAGTCGAAAATATCCAGTTCATCTCTACTGCCGAACGGCTAAATATAGGAAATATCATCAATAAAAATTACTAGCAGCCAGCCGTATCTTCCAATTGTTGCTCGACGAAGACTCCTCAAATGCTAAATGTCTCGCATTATCCGACGCCGAAGTCGTAGAATTGGTTGCAAAAGAAAATTCTAAAATTACCAAAGCCGCAGTAAAAAGACCTAAAACTCCCGTCCGATTTAACAATCGGTGGATTGGTTCGTAATGGACACGGCATGGTCGTAACCGGAAACACATGGATACAACCGAATGATCACGTCGTTATTTTCTGTCTCGACACAGCATTACATAAAATAGAGAAGCTTTTTTCAATTAGGAATATCATGCCCAAAATTAACTTTCATGTCATACTGAAATTCATCGGAATATTACTATGCATGGAATCTATATTCATGCTCGTTCCGTTTGTCGTAGCTCTTATTTATGGAGAAGGAGATGCGCCGGCCTTTATTAAATCGGCATCAATAACTGCAATCGTAGGTGGTATATTATTCTACATTTTTAGAAATTCCCGTAACGACGTAGGAAAGCGTGAAAGTTATTTACTGGTAACTTCTATATGGCTTTTCTCGGCTTTCGGGATGCTCCCATTTTGCTTAATGCCCAATCATTTGAGTATTACAGATGCTATTTTCGAAACAGTATCCGGCCTAACAACGACAGGAGCTTCCATTATAGAAAACGTAGACGTTCTTCCACATGGTATTCTCTTTTTGGCGCAGTTTCATGCATTTTATCGGAGGAATGGGTATCATCTTGTTAACAATCGCCATACTGCCCATGCTCAACCATCAGGGTGGATTACTTTTATTTAATTCCGAAGTAACCGGCATAACAACCGAAAAATTGAAACCTAAAATCGGAGAAACAGCAAAAAATTATGGAGTGTATATATCATACTCACCATTATCCTCTGTCTCCTATTGTGGTTGGGTCCCATGAATCTTTTCGATGCTATCTGTCAAGCATTTTGCGTCATGGCAACAGGTGGATTTTCGACCAAACAAGCCGGTATAAATTTTTGGAACTCCTCTTACACAGAATATGTCATGACTATATTCACATTTATTGCAGGTATAAATTTTGCTTTGGTGTATAGAGCCGTAACCGGAGATTTCAAAAAACTATTACACAATGAAGAAACCAAATGGTACACGGCAATTGTATTAGGCGCCACTTTATTAGTCATTACAGGACTATACATAACCGACCAAAACGGCTCCTTCGAAGATACTTTTCGAAGATCGCTATTCTTGGTTGTAACAATTGTTACGTCAACCGGATACACCGGAGATGACTATGTTGCTTGGGGCCCATTTTTACAACTATATTTTTACTACTCATGTTCTTCGGAGCTTGTGCCGGCTCCACTTGTGGAGGAGCAAAAATAGACAGGCTGGTGGTCCTCGCCAAAAATACAAAAAATGAACTTTACAGAGTCATACACCCCAATGCTATATTACCCGTACGCGTAAATGGGAAAGCCATATCTCACGAAATAGTATCCAAAATATTAGCATTTATCTTAGTATATGTCATGGTACTTATAGCAGGGTCTATTATCCTATCGGCATTGGGGTTGTCTATGGAAGAATCATTCGGTTCGACACTTTCCTGCCTCAGCAATATCGGTCCCGGGGCCGGTTCAACCGGTCCGGCAGGTAACTATGCTTTTATCCCCGATTTAGGAAAAATGGACTTTGTCAATCATCATGCTCATCGGCCGGCTTGAACTGTTTACAGTCCTCATTTTATTCACATCTTACTTTTTGGAAAAACTCATAATATTGTTGAGAATAAGTATTTTTGTACATTTGTATCTAATCTAAAATCCAAAGCGAAGTATTCTCATAATATGCCTACAACAGACTTAGAAGAAAATAAAATAAAACAAGCCCAACCCGAAGAGGGAAACAATACATCTCAGAATGAAAGAGAAATACGTAAAAACATATTTAAAAATGAACGTGTAAATTTCATTTTAGGTGTCATTTTAGTCATATTCTCCCTCTATTTGACTATCTCTTTCATCTCATTCTTTTTACAGGAAGCATCGACCAAAGTAAAGTTGAGAATCTATCGGTAGGAGAACTTTCTTCCATTGGAAACGAGATTCAAAATTGGACGGGTGCATTCGGGGCATACTTATCCAACCTCATGATAAATCGTTGGATGGGTATATCTGCTTTCATCGTTTCTCTATGGTTATATGTCGTAGGCCGTCGATTCATGAAAGTCGCCCATACTCGAATGATACGATTTACGATTAGCTGTGCCTTGTCGATAATAGTTTTGTCTCTCTTTTTCGGATTCATTTTCATGCACAGTTATAACAACACCTTCCTATATTTAGGGGATATCACGGGTATTATGCGACTTTATGGCTCAATGCATGGATAGGACCATGGGGAACGGCTCTGTTCATTATAGCTCTCGTTATCATATTGCTCGTCCATCTAAGTTATAAAACCATCGAATATATTCGACGAGTATCGTCCGTCAGCCTCACAGGGAAGGCGATCAAGCAATAAAAAACAGGACGGATAACCCAGAAACAGATAACGAAAATGACAATAAGGAAACGGAATCTAACGAAACCCAAAATACTGAAAACATACCCTCATCGGAAAACGATATTGTAAATACATTGTCCGAATATCCGATGACCCTACCGAAGAAATCCCTACACTCGAAGATATACAAGAAAATATTCTTCCTATCGAAGAGGAGACTAAACGAGTTACCATCGAGACCGGTGACCCCGACTTTGTCATCGAGACGGCTGAGACCGAAGTATTAGCTACACAAGCTCCTATGGAAGATTATGATCCTACGAAAGACCTCTCGCATTATAAAAGACCGACATTCGATTTACTGGACAAACGGGGAAAACAGCGAGGTGGAGATCAACATGGAAGAACACTCTGCCAACAAAAAACTGATCACCGAAACCCTCAAAAATTACAATATAGAAATCA